>OJBM01000011.1_pt1 | contig 129486 bp, 101 predicted proteins | sample 1591061 | NCBI WGS metagenome assembly OJBM01 (sample SAMN05416872, study PRJEB24817) | seawater metagenome | isolation source: Sea water | place: Canada:Atlantic | collected 2013-11
TTTCTGGTGGTGAACAAGGTCGTATGTTGTTCGGTAAAATCATGATGCAAAAACCTAATATTTTGGTTATGGATGAACCAACAAACCACATGGACATGGAGTCTATCGAATCATTAAACATGGCGATGGAACAGTTTGAAGGCACTATTTTGTTCGTCAGCCATGACCGTGAGTTTGTATCAAGCTTAGCAACGCGTATTATCGAATTAAAAGCCGGTGGTTACACTGACTTTGCTGGTGGTTACGACGAATACTTAGCGTCACAAGAATAAGCCTCGCTAACTTATCTCATTAAAGTGGCATTATCACTTTTGCTAATGCCACTTTTATAGATAATGCCATTTTAGATTCAAACCTGTTCTTCCCTATTCTTAACTCTTTAAGGAAATAAAGTGCTTAGTTATCGCCACGCCTTTCATGCCGGAAATTTTGCCGATGTATTAAAACATTCTGTACTGACGCTAGTACTTGAATATATGACCCGTAAAGATAAGGGCTTCTATTACATCGACAGTCATTCTGGCGCTGGCATGTATCAACTTGAAGACGAATACGCGCAAAAAACCGGTGAATACAAAGACGGTATTGCTAAATTAATTAATAACGAAGATTTACCCGAAGCATTACAGCCGTATATCGATTTAGTAAAAGACATTAATCAAGCAGAGCAATGTGATGAACTTGCGCTTTATCCGGGCTCTCCGGGCATTGCTCGCCAATTCACCCGCCGTCAAGACAGCGCACATTTATTTGAGTTGCACCCTACCGATATTGAGCACCTACAAGCATATAGCCAACGTTGGAATAAATCTCACGTTAAGCAATCAGACGGTTATCAAGGTGTTTTAGGTTTAGTACCACCACCAAGCAGGCGTGGTGTGGTGTTAATTGACCCACCTTATGAGCTTAAAGAAGATTACTTAAAAGCCGTTCGCACTATTGTTAACGCTTATAAAAAGTTCGCTACCGGTACTTATATTTTATGGTATCCCGTGGTTAAGCGTGAATTGGTCGAACAAATGCAAGATGCCTTTACGAAAAGTGACGTGCGTAATTTATTGCAAGTGGAGTTCTGCCAGAAAGCCGATACCCAAGAATATGGCATGACTGGCACTGGCTTATTTATTGTTAACCCGCCTTGGCAGTTAGCAAAACAATTGGAAGAAATTTTACCTTACTTAAAAAACAAGTTAGGTACACAAGAAACAAGCTTTACGTTAGAACAACTCATTGCAGAATAAATTTACCTATTGTAATTATTCTCGATAGCCTTGAAATTTAGCTAAATCATCATGAGATTGATACCAATCAACCTTACTTTCCAAATAGATATGGGCATCAGGCATTACTATTACTAAATCATCAAAGCAAGCTAACGCTATTTCCACGGTTTTAGCTTGCTGATTAAAGCTAGAAATGAACAGTAAACTAGAGCCACAATGCTGACAAAATTTTCGTACGGTACCGTTGTCAGCCTGATAAGCGCTTAATTCGCTTTCACCACTTAGCCAAGTTAGATGCTCAAGCTTTACTTCAACAAACGTAGAAAACGCCGCGCCGTGAAATTTACGACACATAGTGCAATGGCAATGCCCGACTAAGGGCTCAAACTTAGTAACTGTAAAGCTGACTTTTCCACATAAGCAACTGCCTGAATTTACTGCTTGTTTACTTTCGATGAACTTGTTCATAATTATCTCTTCAATTAAAAAGTGCTAAACATCAATTTTTCAGGCGTTATCCTATATTTCCAATTATAAATTATCCAAGAGCAACATTAACACGTTGATTTTAAGCCGACATAAAATTATGATCATCGCAAAAATAAAGCGGCTACTTTAAACACGCTAACTTAACAAATAAAAAGGAATTAAATGAACAAGTTAACCACTGGGGTAATACTTTCCTCACTTCTTTGCTCAATATCATTTTCAGCAATCGCAGAGTCAGGTTTTATCTCAGAAATTTTGATTGGCCAATCAAAACATACGGTAAATGCTACTTCAGTAAATTATCAAAGTGAAAAAAAATATGAATCTAATTTAGATAATAAGTCTTTAGCATTTAGAGTTGGTTACAAATACACTGATTATCTAACTTTCGAGTTTGCAAAGCATGATCATGGTAGTGTTATTAATAAAGTAGAACTTATATATTCAACGCAACTGCCTGGCTCGCCTGATGGCAATCCATGCTGCTTAGGACCAGATCATGACACCGTTGTTACTGCGATTTTACCAATAGAAATTGACTCTTTAAGACTTGGTGTTAAAGGACAATGGCAATTACTTAGCAACTTATCAATCAACGCTAGATTAGGTATAGCTCGATGGGAGTTTGAAGTATTCTCCCCTAAGCATTTGACCTTTTTTGGTTCTCAAAGAAATGAAGATGTTAGCGGCAACGACCTTTACTATGGCGTAAGCGCAGAATATCAATTTACTGAAAACTTTTATATTGGTGTTGAATATTCAATGCTCTCTATTGATGAGGATTATAAAGATGAATTCAATAATATCGGTTCATATAATTACGACGTGAAAGATTTATCATTAGTACTTGGTTGGGCGTTTTAACCAACCTTACTACAATGTTTTCACCATCGTCATCATTTCAGGCTTAAACCCAAGGTTATTATAAAAGCCTTGGGCATTATCATTATTAGCAAAAACCTCTAAGTGTAATAATCGATAGCCTTGTTGCTTCGTCCATTGTTCAGCAGCTTGCATTAATAATTTGCCAATACCTTTACCTTGGCCAGTGGGTGAAACCGCCAATAATGTTACCATGGCGCACATCTCTTCAGAAATTTCATCTTTGTGTGCTTTCACATGAATAAATCCTAAAGAGGTTTCATTATCTTCTGCTATCAATAATGTAAAAGGCACAGATGTATCTGCTAACATAGCGCCAATGTAATCATTTTGCATAGTTTGTATAACATCATCACTATGCCATGTTAATTTTGCTACTTCAGCTAAACGTGGTGAAAGAGCAAAGATAAAGTCATGATCATCTATCAAAGCATTACGTATTTTTATCCCACTAGTCATGGCTATTCTTTTCTCTTTGTAAAATGTTAAGTGAAAACACTAACATCAGTCACGAATCCAACAAAATTTCTTTTAAAAATAAACTTTATTCTCAATTCAGACGTCTTGCCTTAATAGCTTAGATTTTTGTTATCCACATAACTGATCTTATTAACAAGGAAAGTCGATGAAAAACTTAGTTAATTTACCAGCCATATTACTACTAACAACGACATTAATTTTGCTATTTCAAATTAGCATCTACAAAACACATCAAAACAACAGCCAACATTTACAAGCACAAGTTGATGATTTACAAACACGACTTACTGCATCCAGCTCAACAAATGAAAAATTACAGCAACAACTAACAAAAATTGAAAAAAAGTTAGCGCCTAAGTACTATCATTTAGCGCAGAACAATTAGTATTTTCGGAGTATTACCAACACCATGACAAAATTAGTCGCGAATGCCTTGCTACTCATCAGCCTATTGATTAGCACTAACGTCAATGCAAATACCTGTTCTTCATTAACCCAATTAAATTGGCTTATTGGAGAATGGCAAACGGAAAAGTCAGCAAGTTTCGTAAATGAAATTTGGCAAAAAGTCAGTGATGATACATTTGAAGGCCAAGGAAAAACGAATAGCAGCAGCGAGTCACTAAGGTTAGTACAAATGGCTGATGAAGTGTTCTACCTAGCTAAAGTTTCGCATAACCCATTGCCTATCGCTTTTAAACTTAGCCATTGTAAAAATAAACAATTTGTTTTTGAAAATATGCAACATGACTTTCCAAACAAAATTGAGTACCGACAAATAAATAGTAATGTTTTACAAGTAATCGTAAGTGGCAAAGCAGAAAAATCATTTACAATTCAATTATATCGTGCGCAAAATAAAGCCAACATTCATCAATAATAAGACCAAAGCACATGGCTATGAAAATAGAGTTAAATGAACAACATTTGGCTCCTGCATTATCATCTAAAAACATTTACCTTAGGCCGGCAACCAAAGCAGATTACCCTGTAATAAAAGTATATCGACAAGATCCCGAAAATTGCCGTTATATTCGCCCGCCTGAAAGTGATGAAGAAACAATGGAAATTGTAATGCAGCTTTCAAAGCCGTGGAATTTGGCGTCGGGACATTGGAACGGTTTAGTTATTTGCTTACAAGAAGATGACACACTTGTTGGTGAGGTAGTATTTCGTATAGAAGATTGGGAGCATCAACGTGCTGAAATTGGCTATCGCTTGAGTGAAAAAGCAGCCGGTCGAGGAATTTGTACAGAAGCGGCAAGTTTACTGATTGATTACATCATCAAAGAACTTGGTTTTTTCAAAATTGTTGCTAAATGCGATCCAAGAAACATTTCTTCGTATCGAGTTATGGAAAAACTAGGCTTTAAAAGAGAAGCTTTTTTTAAAGATCATTATCTCATGGGTGATGAATGGACAGATCAATATGACTACGGGTTATTAGCAAGTAATTGGCAGAAAATTGGCAAGTAAAACCTAACAAATAAAATAAAAACAAAGGGACACGCTATGGATAAACTATTTTTAGGCATTAATAACCATGTGGTTTGTGTGAATAAAAAAGATGGTGCTGAGTTATGGAAAACTAAACTACGCAGTTCAACAATCACCAATGTTTACTATGAAGCCAACAACGTATTCGCATATTCTGGTGGACATTTATATTGTTTGAATGCTCAAGATGGCAAAATTATTTGGGAAAACCAACTTAAAGGACTAGGCTACGGTACTTGCATTATCGCTAGTGAACATCAAAACTCTACCGTTATTACCAGCCAAATTGCTACTCAACAAGCAAGTGCAGCAGCAAGTAGTGTTGCCGTTGCCGGTGTTGCAGCATCGAGCTCTTAACGTGTAATGATGTTAAAGTGCGGCATTTAGAATATTAAACCCAGCACAAAAAAATTAATCATTTATGGTTAAAATAAGTTTGCCAATATTTTCATTGTTCATCATCACTTGGTGAACACTTTCAACTTCTTGCCACGCGCTCTGTTGATAAATAACAGGGCTTATTATTCCTTGTTCAAGTTGCTGATAAAAATCCGCTTTAAAAGCGTTTACTAACTTATTTTTATACTCATCAGTGCGGTTTCTAAGTGTTGTTGCCGTTATATTGATGCGCTTTAACAGCATTTTAGCGACATCAATACTTTCAGCGTAACGTCCACCTAACATTGATAACATCACAATGTGCCCGTCTAATGCGCAAACACTAATATTTTTATTTACATACGCCCCGGCAACCACATCAACAATAACGTCATAATTCTGCTTTTTCTCTTTCGAGTAACTAACAAAGTCTGTCAACTGATAATTTATGACTTCATCAGTGCCTAATGCCTTGCAAGCCGATACTTTTTCGTCATTCCCAACCGTAACGGTGACGTGACAATGTAAGCTTTTTGCTAATTGAATAGCAGCACTACCGACACCGCTTGCACCTGCGTGAATTAATACCTTTGAATGTGGCTTTAAGTCAGCAATGAAAAATAAACACTGGTAGGCGGTTAAATAGGCTTCAGCAATGGCTGCGCCTTCAACGTAGGAAAAATTATGAGGTAATTTAAAAAGGTGTGCGGTTTTTACTTTTACATACTCTGCATATGCACCGCCTGGGACAATGGCAAAAACCTTATCATCGATAGCAAAAGCACCATTTAACATTGATTCACTACCAATGGCAACAATATCACCGCAAGCTTCAATACCAACAATTTCAGATTCTCCCGAGGGCGCTGGATACTTACCTTGCTTTTGTAAAATATCTGCTCGATTAACACCAATAGCTCGAACTTTGATCAAGCACTCATCACTGGAAATTTCAGGCAATTCCGTTTCACAAAAATACAGCGTTTGCTGTTCATTAATGGCTAAATACTGCAACTTACTTCCTAATGGAATAACTAAATTATGTAATATTTTGCCTTATCTAGCGTTTAATACCAATAGCTCAGCACTAATTGCAGATGAATATTAAGTACAGCCAAATTTCCCCTAACTAATAGCGAAAAAATGGTGCTCTTGCCAAGGTACTTTTTTCGCTTCAATATTGTCTACTTCAGCTTGCGGAGGGCCATGTGCTAGCCATTTCAGCATTTTGTCTATTTCATGCTCTTCACCACACATCAATACCTCAACATCACCGTCAGTTAAGTTACGTGCGTAACCACTTAAACCATGATCAATGGCAACTTGTTGACTAGAAGCCCTGAAATAAACTCCTTGTACTTTACCGCTTACATGCGCCATATAACTTACATTCATAATTTTTCACCTTACTTTTTGCTGCTTACTATTGTTATTTTTCGCTTAAAAATCCTCATTTATCGCAGTAAATGAGAAATAGTTAACCTAGAACATTGCACGCGACTAATGCATTGACTAAACTCGCGCAATTATTATTGTTAATTATAAGTATAGGCATATGTCAGCAAGAATTTATTTAAAAGTTGCTCGTGAAAAATCATTACTGCGAAAACACCCGTGGATATTTTCTCAAGCCATCAACAAAATCAAAGGCAACCCAATGCTTGGTGATACTGTTGATGTCTTTGACAATAAGGGAAACTGGCTAGCTAAAGGCGCATACTCTCCAGAATCTCAAATCAGAGTTCGTGTATGGTCTTTTGAAATTGATGAAGAAATAAATGCTGATTTTTTTCGTAATAAATTGTTAAAGGCACAAGCTCGTCGTGATTGGTTTATCGAAAACGGTGGTTTAACTGGCTATCGTCTTATCGCGGGTGAATCTGATGGCTTACCTGGTATTACCATTGATAAGTATGACAATTTTGTTGTTTGCCAACTCTTAAGTGCTGGTGCAGATTTTCACCGCTATACCTTAGTAGAATGTCTAAAAGAGCTTTATCCTGGTTGTCATATTTATGAACGTTCAGACGTTGATGTTCGTAAGAAAGAAGGTTTAGAGCCTGTTACAGGTTGGCTAACTGAACCTCAAGATTCAACCGAATGCGTTATTGAAGAACATGGTATTAAAATTCACGTTAATGTTGCTGAAGGCCATAAAACTGGCTTTTATTTAGACCAACGAGAATCAAGAGTTGCGGCGGGTAAATATGCCAAAGGAAAAAGCGTATTAAACTGTTTTTCTTATACTGGTACTTTCTCACTGCATTGTGCGGCCAATGGCGCAAAAGAAGTTATCAACGTTGATGTTTCAGAAAGTGCTTTAGATCTTGCCAAACAAAATGTCGAGCTTAATGGACTCACAGATAAAAACGTTTCATTTGTTAAAGCCGATGTTTTTAAATTATTACGCCAATACCGCGATGAAAAACGTACATTTGATATGATTATTCTTGATCCTCCTAAATTTGTTGAGTCTAAAGCTCAATTAACGGGTGCGTGCCGAGGCTACAAAGATATCAACATGTTAGCCATGCAATTGCTAAAACCTAACGGTACGCTGTTAACGTTTTCATGTTCTGGCTTAATGGAAGCAAGTTTATTTCAAAAAGTAGTGGCTGACGCGGCATTAGATGCAAAAAGAAAGGCTTATTTTGTCGATAGACTTCATCAAGCACCTGATCACCCCGTATCGTCAAACTACCCGGAAGGTTATTACCTTAAAGGTTTAGTCTGCCAAGTAGAGTAACGAAAACGTATCCTAGTTAGCATCAAATATCGCTAGCTAGGTGTGTTAAAAAATAAAGACAATAAATATCAACAATAATCATAAAATTATTTAAACCTTATGAATTCACAAAACAACTCAAGAATATCAACATCAGCACTGAGTTGTTTGCTGCGCGCTTTTTTAATCTTTTCATGGCTATTAAGCTCTACATTCTCAATCACTCACGCTCAAGAACACACTGTTGTTGAAGAGCATGAATGTCAGCTATGTTTCATCAGTGAAAATTCATCTTCTGAAGCAAGTCACAATCGCTTACCCATCGAATTTAATGGTCAAACTAGCTTCAACAATAATGCTAACTCAATTTCCATTTTCTGTTTTACCTGCCTTTTTTTAAGTAATAGTGACCCACCGTTAAATTTTTAGGTTAAAAATTTAAGCTCACTTACATCGTATTTTCCCAATTAATTGAGTTTCATTGGGCTTAGTCGATGTCAAAAATTAATTATCTAGCTTCATTAAGTTTGTGCTCTGGTTTTGCTGATTAAAATAAATCAGCACAAGTGCGCAAAACTTAATGAGGTTGGTATTACAGGTAATAAAAAATCATGATCAATACGATTATTCTCATCTTAGTCATTATCAGTTTTATAATGATCATTACTGAAGATTTAATTCATATAAACAAAGCTAAAACCACGCTATTTTTTGGCACATTGTGCTGGATATTGGCCTTCATATTCCCCATTAACAGCAATGACAGTATTCAAACCAATCATCAACTAAATGAAAATTTATTAGAAATAGCGACTTTATGGCTGTTTCTCATGTCAGCAATGACCTTTGTCGCCTACTTAAACAGTAAAGGTTTTATCTCCGCTTTAGTGCAACGCATTTTACCCAAAAGTATTTCAGAGCGAGGTTTAATGTTCGTTATCGCGATATTTGCTTTTGTATTCTCTTCTTTTGCCGATAACGTCACGGCAACATTGGTAGCAATTGCGGTGGTAATGAATTTGCAGCTCGAAGTAAAGAAACGTTTAAAATACGCGACGCTGATTGTTTTTTCGGTCAACAGTGGCGGTGTCTCGTTAATCACTGGTGATGTAACAACATTGATGATTTTCCTTGAAAACAAAGTCACCATATCGAATTTATTAATACTAATACTGCCTTCTTTCTTAGGCGTTTTAACTCTGGCGAGTTTATTGTCATTCGGGCTTTCGGGCAACGTTCAATTGTCGCAAACACGACTTAAAATTGAAAAGCCCGACATCATTATCGCCATTATTTTTATGCTGACTATTTCTGGCACTTTACTACTGAACGTATTCTTTCAAATACCACCAGTACTGAGTTTCCTCTTTGGTTTATCAGTAATGTTTCTAGTGGCAAATATGTTACCTAAGAAGAAAAATGAAGATGTTCTGCATTACATTCGAGAAGTTGAATACGACGCTTTATTATTCTTCCTAGGGGTATTGTTACTTGTTGGTATTTTAAAAGAGATAGGCGTATTAAGTGGCTTTACCGAGTTATATGAATTCTTACCAGCAATGCAAGTAAACTATATCGTCGGTTTTATGTCTTCAGTGATTGATAACGTGCCATTAACAGCAGCATTGTTAAAAGCAGATGTAGAGATGAAAGTAACAGAATGGCTAATGCTAACTTATGCTACCGGCGTTGGCGGCTCAATTTTAGTCATAGGTTCAGCTGCCGGAATTATTGCCATGAGTAAAATTAAAGAATTGAGTTTTATGAGTTATCTGCGCAATATTGGTTATCTAACCATTGCCTATACCGTTGGTTACATTGGGGTATATTTTGCTGCGAATTGGACGCTGGCTTGATGAATTTTGGCTTAGTGCTAGTGCTTAGTGCTTAGTGCTCGAATAAAAAAATAGCTAAGCAAGTAGTTAAGCAAAAAATATCAAATCGAATATATTATTAGGCCCTGAAACAAAACATTGTTGCAGGGCCTCAATTTCTACAAGTGACTTTAACTAGTCAATTTCGGTAATATTAACGCCGATTAAATAGCAGTCAGTACCTTCTTCCTTAACCCGAACCACTTTACCTTTAGCGTCTAATGGCTGAACGGCATTATTAGCAGACTCAACACTAATACGCACTGCAGTATTAATTTCTAATGGATGTGGCATTTCAATCGCAATTCCCGTTGCACTTAAATCACGACAAGTCGCTGAAACTTTACTATTCGCTTCATCATCAATAATGGTCACGGTCACTTCACTGTTTAACATCATCCGATAAAAGTTACGCTTATCATCGTAATTAACCATTACTACTCCAATATATTTTTATAGCTTGTACTTTTATTTATACTCACCGTAACCATCACTGTCAAATCATAGTAGATAATTTAGCTGTATTCTTTGAGGTAATTCAATATTCGTTTAGTCGAAATAGGGAATGGTGTTTTTAAGTTTTGAGCAAAAAGTGACACTCGTAACTCTTCAATCATCCAATAGCCTTGTACTAATTCTTTCCGTAAAGGTTGGCCTTTAGGCTGCAATGCAACAACCGCATCTAGCGCTTTTTGTACTTTTTCAACTTCTAACATTTTAAGGCGATCTTGGTTCGGGTCAATTTGTAATTTTTCTAATCGACGCTCCATTGCCGTTAAGTATCGAGCAATATCATCTAAACGCTGGTAACCAGCTTTGGTGATAAAACCTTTAAACACCATGGCTTCCAATTGACTTTTAATATCACCATGCGATTGCACAACATTTAACGACATTTTACCTTTCATTTTCTTGCGTACGTCATGAGCCAAACTCAACACGCGTTCAACTTTTATCGCCGCACTTAATACACAATCAGCAATTTCAGCGCGTACATGTTCTTTACACGCTTCAAACTCTTGTTGCGCGCGCGGTAACTCGCCGTATTCGTTTACTAAGAACTGACAACCGGCAACAATACAATCATCGAGTAAATCGTTAATTGAACCAAATGGATTGAAATATAAACCCAATTTCGACTTGTTAGGCAATTTCTGTTGTAGATATTTTACTGGCGACGGAATGCTCAATAAAATTAAGCGGCTGACACCATCTAACATCGCCTGCTCTGCTAAGCTTTCATGCTCAAATAATTCAATCGCGACTGATTTATTCTTATCAACCAACGCCGGAAATGCTTTTATGGTGATATTAGCAACTTTCTTTTCGTAACTTTTCGGTAAGTCTTTAAAGTCCCAGTTAGCAATATCACTACGTTCAATGCCTTTATCTGCAACCTTTTTAATTGACGCTTGCACACGACCTTGCAAACCATCTTTTAATTCGTCAAGGTTTCTACCTTGTTTTAGTAATTTGCCATTTTCATTCACAACTTTAAAATTCATTGATAAATGTGGCACTAGCTCAACGCCCTGCCAAGCATCTTCAGGCATGCGAACGCCTGTCATTCTCAGTAATTGCTTTTCAAGCGCAGCAGTTAACGTGCTACCTGTATTTAATATTGCCGCACAAGACGCCTGTGCATAATTTGGTGCGGGTACAAAATTGCGTCTTAATGACTTAGGTAAACCTCTAATCAGTGCGGTGATCAGCTCAAGCCTTAAGGCAGGAATTAACCAATCAAAACCAGTGTTTTCTACTTGGTTTAATATGCCGACAGGTATCAAAACGCTAATACCATCATCAACATCACCTGGACTAAAATGATAATTTAACGGCAAGGTTAAACTACCCTGCTGCCAAGTTTCAGGGTACTCGTTAGCAGAAAGCTTAACGGCCGTTTCTTTTAGCAAGAAAGCTTTCGTAAAGTTTAATAACTTGCCATCGCTCTGCTTTTGTTTTTTCCACCAGGCTAAAAAGCTGCGCTGGCAAATAGCGCTTTCAGGTAATTTTTCGGTGTAAAAATCGACTAGCTGTTGTTCTTCAATTAAGAAATCTTTACGTCGCGCTTTTTGCTCTAGCGCTTCAATTTCATCAACCAGTTGACGATTGTCTTTTAAGAACGCTTCTTTAATGGTGCTATCACCATTAACCAAAGCTTCTCGAATAAAAATTTCACGACAGGTGTCAGGTTCAATTTTGTTAAAATTGACCTTACGTTTACCAACAATAATTAACCCGTAAAGCGTCACTTGTTCGAACGCCATTACCGCGCCCTGTTTCTTTTCCCAATGCGGCTCGCTGTAGCTACGCTTAACTAAATGTTCAGCTAATGGCTCAAGCCATAATGGGTCAATTTTCGCAGCCATACGAGCAAACAAACGGCTGGTTTCAACCAGTTCAGCCGCCATTAGCCACTTAGGTGATTTTTTAGCTAACGCAGAGCCAGGGAAAATAAAGAACTTGCTGCCACGTGCGCCTTTGTATTCTCGGTTCTCATCTTGTTGGCCTAAGTGGCTCAATAACCCCGATAATATCGCTTGGTGAACAATATCTAAATTGCCGTTAACTGGATTTTTTTCAGCTTCTTCAGATAAATCTAATTCAATACGGCTCATCGGAATTTTTAATTCTCGCAATGAATGCGTCAATTGACTGTAGATATCTTGCCATTCTCGAAGTCGCACGTAGGATAAAAATTCTTTTTGACACAAACGACGAAACTGATTATTGGTTAACTGCTTTTGCTGCTCTTCAACGTAGCTCCACAACTTCAATAAACTGACAAAATCCGACTGTTTATTTTTGAAACGGCCATGTTTTTCATCGGCAGCTTGCTGTTTTTCATGCGGGCGTTCACGTGGGTCTTGAATACTTAAGGCACTAACAATAATGAATATTTGTTCAATACAGCCTAAGTCAGCCGCCGTTAAAATCATTTTCGCTAAACGCGGATCTATCGGGAATTTTGATAACGAGCGACCAATCGGCGTTAACTTAACTTGATTCGCGTTGGCGTCAATTGCCGCTAGCTCTTCAAGTAAGCGAACGCCGTCATTTATGTTGCGGTTATCTGGTGGCTGCACAAAAGGAAAGTCTGAAATTTCACCTAAATCTAACGACAACATTTGTAATATAACAGTCGCTAAATTGGTGCGTAGTATTTCAGGGTCGGTAAATTCTGGGCGGTTTAAGTAGTCATCTTCAGAATATAAGCGAATACAAACACCTGAAGATACACGGCCACAACGACCCGCACGTTGATTGGCACTGGCTTGTGAAATTGGCTCAATCGGCAAACGCTGTACTTTGGTGCGGTAACTATAACGCGATATTCTTGCAGTACCTGGGTCAATAACATATTTAATGCCCGGCACGGTTAAACTGGTTTCAGCAACGTTAGTAGCCAAAACAATATTACGACCACTATGAGGCTTGAATATTAAATTTTGCTCAGCAACGGTTAGGCGCGAATACAAAGGTAAAACATTGGTATGACGTAAGTTTGCCTTTTCTAAAGCACGTGCGGTATCACGAATTTCTCGTTCACCATTAAGGAATACTAAAATGTCACCATCGGTTGTTGCACCGCGGCCATCCGAACTAAGCTCGTCTACCGCATTGAGAATACCTGAAATAATATCAGCATCACCATTACTTTCATCGCTCATTTCGTTCAGCGGGCGGTAACGCATCTCTACGGGGAAAGTTCGACCAGACACTTCAATAATCGGCGCTAATTCTCCGTTAGCACAAGCAAAATGTTTAGCAAACTTTTCAGGGTCAATGGTTGCTGAGGTAATAATGATTTTTAAGTCAGGACGTTTCGGCAATATTTGACGTAAGTAACCTAGAATAAAATCAATGTTTAAGCTACGTTCATGGGCTTCATCAATAATCAAAGTATCGTACTGACGCAAGAGCCTGTCTTTTTGCATTTCAGCAAGCAAAATACCATCAGTCATCAACTTGATATAACTGTGTTCGCTCACTTGGTCGTTAAAACGCACCTTATAACCAACAGCATTACCTAGTTTAGTATTAAGCTCATCAGCAATACGGTTTGCTACTGTTCTTGCCGCAATACGTCGTGGTTGTGTATGACCAATAATACCGTCAACACCACGACCAAGTTGTAAACATATTTTAGGGATTTGTGTAGTTTTACCTGAGCCAGTTTCACCGGCAATAATCACCACTTGATTTTCGGCGATGGCCTTAGCAATAACATCAACATTTTGAGAAACAGGTAGGCCTTCTGGGTAGCTCACCTTAGGTAAATTAGCGCGGCGAACTTGCTTGTTCTCTATCGATTGTTCAATTGACACAGCAATTTGTTGTAGTGCTTTTTGCTGCTTGTCGGCATGAGTTATTTTTTTAACGCCCAATAAGCGTTTTCTTATCCGCGCTTTGTCTGACAGTTTAACTTGATGTAAACGGTCAAAAAGTGCTTTTACCGTGATATTTTCATTGGTTTTATTAGATTTTTTTTCAGTAGCAGCAGAATTAGCGGGGGTAACAGAAGACAAAACAGACTCAACACAAATAACAAAAAAACAGTTTAACAGGTAAACAATAGCAAATGAATACGTAACCCTTTCGGATGTAGCCTTTTGCTATTTTTTGTTGAACTAAAATATCAAGTTAAAGAATAAAGCGCTAACAGCCGTGGTTACTGATTAACGCAAAATCAACTAGCTTTTATAGCCCGAGCGTAAATGTAAATCGATAGCGCGCAGTACATCATTACGAGAAATAGTGCCGAGTAAATTTTCATCATCATCAACAACAGGATATACCTTAGGCTTATTTTTCAGCATTTGCTGACCAAGCTCAATAACGCTGTCATACGGTTTTACCGTTAATACGTCTTTTCGCATTAAATCAGCAACATCAGCAATATGCTCGTTGTAGTAAATGGTTTCGATCATTTTAGCTAAAACGTCACTTTCTGATAAAAAACCCATTAACTGATTATTTTTATCAATGACAGGACCACCGATTTGCTTGGTTTTTAAAAACCGTAAAGCTGCCTCTTCAACCACCATTTCGGGGGTGAAAGTTACAGGATAATGGTTCATATATTCTTTTACTTGTAATGATTCCATAGCGGATCCCTAAAAATTAAAATAAAATCTATACCCAAACTGCTTGTAGATACATCTTCAAATAGTTTAGGTATACACTATTAACTGTAGACGCATTTGCAAATAAATCATCCATTTAGCTAATTTTTTCTAAACTTTTTTATTCCTACTACTCGTTCAAGGTGTAATTAATTCAATACCGCCAATAAGGCTGGTTGTGTACTGGTAGAAATTGACTTCTCAATACCTTTATAAGCATTAACAAAGTCTTTGCGTAAGTGCGATTTTAAGTGACCTTTAACATTTTTCATTGGTTCTTTTTTCAAAACACAAAATAGCGCTAAAGCATATAAGGTTTCAGGCTCAGTAAGCGCTGCTTGGCGGTTCAAACTGGCGTTATTACACGAACCACAGCCGCCTTTAAATTGATAAGCTGTATTAGCAAATATAACGCCAAAGCCCATAAAACAGGCAACCAAGTCAATCGCTTGCGGTAAATACTCTTTTCCACCCGGCGGTAATACTTTATTAGAAACCACTAAAATACTGGCAAGCGCTTGGCTAATACCGGCAATTAAATCTTGCGGTTGGTTCACTTGATTGGGCGTAAAACCTAACATCAAGGCGTCGTTTCCTGCGCTTAGTGCTACATCTGCGTTATCACCACGAACCACATCCCCTAAAGTTAAATCTTCAATAGCGGTCTGGCTTGCAGGCGTGCTTGATGTTATTTGTACTGGCCACTGCTGCATACCGGCATATTTTTTAGTGTTGGTGAACATAGCTTGCGCCATTTCATCAATACTACTAACGCTACCCGGATAAAAATCATTAGTTGGTAGTACCAAACGTGCATCATTTTTTAGCACATTAATATCAAAATTTTCCACGGCCCAGGCAAAGGTATCGTGAATCCAGTTTTTAGTGTTTTCATCAATAATTGCTTTCGGGCTAAACAGGTTTGCCAACATAATTTCTACTACTTTTCATTTGATGAGCTTTATATTTATTTTTCAGCCAAATACGGCGGAAATATAAAAGTCATTTTTGGTTAATTTTTGACGTTTACTTTTAAGTTTTCAAAGTGCAACGATTAATTTTTTACATCTTGTGCCAATGCCCAATCCCACGCCTTGGTATTATATAAAGGCACAGTAGACAATGAATGATGATGGCTACCCGATGATTCCTTCGTTGAATAAGACAGGTAAATAAGGGTTTTATGTTCAGCATCGTAAATACGTCTGACTTTTAGGCTTTTAAATAAAATGCTTTTCGATTCTTTAAAAACCACTTCACCATTTTTTGACCGATCAATTTGCGCCAAAGCTTGTGCTGATATTTCACCGGTTTGTCGACACGCTATGCTCATGTCTGACGGATCAGAAAAGTCTAAATCAGCTTCAACATGACTGATGTGACAAGTTACGCCTGTGACAATAGGGTCTTGTTTCGCGTTAATCACCACATCTTTGGTGGTAAATAAGCCTAAACTGACTTTACCAACATCATCTGAACAGCCCGTTATTGCCATCGACATCAACATCGCCGCAGTAATTTTTAAATTACATGCTTTTACTAGCGTGCTTGATTTTTTTGCAGCAACGCCACTTTTCAAGTTTATATTTTTATTAATCATCTTTGAATATTCCAACAAATTCTTCGCCTGTTGACGACTTACTCGCGCGATACATGCCCGAGCTATTAAATGGCATGGTAATATTGCCCGCAGGATCAATGGCAATAATACCGCCTGAGCCACCTGCGGTAACTAATACATCATTAATAACAACATCAGCCGCTTTTTCAAGACTAATACCCTGATATTGCATACGCGCACAAATGTCTGCGGCAACATGATAACGAATAAAATATTCACCATGACCGGTGGCAGAAACCGCACAACTGTCATTATTCGCGTACGTACCTGCACCAATAATAGGAGCATCACCGATACGTCCAAAACGTTTTGCGGTCATGCCGCCGGTGCTAGTGCCTGCGGTTAAGGTACCTGATTTATCAAGCGCTACCGCACCAACAGTGCCATATTTGTATTCATTGCCGAGTGTTTGATGAGCAGCTTGAAAGTCTTTTAATTCTTTTTCCTTTTCAGCCAACTTCTTTTTCGCTCGAAGTAACGACTGATATCGAGCATCTGTATCAAAATAGCTATTTTCAACACTGTCCAACCCTTGCTGTTTAGCAAAAGTATCAGCGCCCTCACCACTTAGCATGACATGAACTGATTTCTCCATCACCTTTTCAGCTAAAGCTATTGGGCTTTTAACGGTTTTCACGCCAGATACTGCACCAGCATTTAAGGTTTTACCATTCATGATTGAAGCGTCAAGCTCATGCTCGCCTTCAAAAGTATAAACTGCGCCCTTTCCAGCATTAAATAACGGTGAATCTTCTAATATTTGAATAGCAGCAATCACTGCTGCTTGGCTAGATTCACCTTTAGCCAATAAAGCATAACCTGCATCTCGCGCTTGCTTTAATTTAGTTTCATAGGCTAAACGTTTTTCATCAGTCATTTTACTTTTATTTATTGTGCCTGCGCCGCCGTGAATTGCGATAGCAAAAGGCTTTTCTTGATGAGCTTGCGCAGCGTTACCTAAAAATAATTGTGCGCTAACTAAAGTTAAAACACTGGATAAAAGTAGCTTTTTATTCATTATATTTCGCCGTAGAAAATGATTGAAAATAAAGGTGTAGCGACAATGTGCGATAAATCCGCTTTATTTACAAGTATTCGCTTTAAGGTTAGCTGTTAGAAAGTAGACATCAATAACGACTTTCGCTAAGGTACTGGTCATACCAATGAATTAATGACCAAGTTGTTTAGCAGCAAATGAACGCTATTTACCAACTAGTATCACAATACAAGGACGCCCATGACCGAGCAACGAGTCAATGTAGAAATCATCGATAACATCGCCCACGTTAAGCTTAATCGTGCAGACAAGCTCAATGCTTTAGATATGGCAATGTTCCTTGCTATTCGTAGTGCTATCAAAAAATTACAAAAAAATCATAATATTCGTGCGGTGATAGTGTCAGGTAATGGTGATGATTTTTGCTCAGGGTTAGATGTAAAATCAATCATGAAATCATCAGGCAGTATGATAAAGCTTTTGTTTAAAGCCTTGCCTTGGCGCGCGAATTTAGCCCAAATAGTTTCCACGGGTTGGCGAGATATTCCCGCCCCTGTTATTTGCGCCATTCATGGTCGATGTTGGGGTGGTGGCTTACAAATAGCCCTAGGCGCTGATTTTAGGTTTGCAACTCCTGATAGCTCATTGTCAATTTTAGAAGGAAAATGGGGGCTTATTCCAGATATGGGTGGCACCATTGCCCTGCGTGATTTAATGCCGATTGACCAAGCCAAAAAATTGGCCATGACAGCAGAAGAATTTACCGGCCAACAAGCGCTAGCACTAAACTTAGTCACAGAAATAACAGAAACGCCACTGGCCGATGCACAAGCCTTTGCCGAGTCATTACTTGCTAAATCACCTGACGCACTTGCCGCCAATAAAAAACTTTATAACAAAAGCTGGCAAGGCAGCAAAGGTTGGGCACTATTTCGCGAGTCTTACTACCAACTTAAAGTGTTAATGGGTAAAAACGTTCACCGGAAAGTGTACAATCAAACCCATGATGTTGAACAACAAAAACCATTCTTACCACGTAAAAAGTGGTAAGTTTATAGTTTGTCAAAATGAACTAAGTTAGCAGCTATAAAATTGGTGTATTTAAATAAGACTATGGAAATAAAACTTGATAATTTGGCGGGTGGTGAAGTCATCAGCCTACTTGAAGAGCATTTAGCCGATATGTACGCAACATCGCCAGTAGAAAGCGTGCATGCACTTGATGTAGATGCCTTGAAAAGCCCAACCATAACCTTTTATAGCTGTTGGAAAAATGGTGAATTATTAGGCTGTGCCGCCCTGCGAGAACTTGATGTAAACCATGTAGAACTTAAATCAATGCGAACAGCCACCAATGCTAGAAATCTTGGTGTCGCTTCAACCCTGTTACAGCATCTTATAACCGTCGCAACCGAGCGTTATTATCAACAAATAAGCTTAGAAACTGGTTCGATGGATTTTTTCAAACCTGCACGAGCGCTTTATAAAAAATTTGGTTTTGAATATTGTGGACCGTTCGGCGATTATCAGCCAGATGCCAATAGTCAATTTATGACACTGCATATTTAATTTATTTGTTGTAGCTCAAAATCGATCAGAGGTTTTGACTCAAAGAATTAAATACGAAGAGCAGGAAATCCTACATAGCGATTAAGGGCTGTTGATCTTTGTTTAATAATTCAGCTGAGAGATAAAATCACCTTAATTAAGGCGAAAAGCGTGTAGTCGTGTCATTTAAATTAATTATTTTCCACGTAAAGTAAGATGATTTTAGCCTCCCCCTTGGGCAATGGTTATTTTTAACCCTAGCGGCATTAGAATTTCACTTATTTGGAACTACCAAACCCCGCTCATTCTGCTTTACTAACATTAAAAATAATCTATTGCTGAAAATATAAACAAAGTTCAACAACTCTGAGTCGTCATTTTAAAAAGCAAATGACCAATTGCGCTTATCATTGTCGAGTTAACTAATTCATTATTTTATAATTCCATATTTATTGAGTTTTCGAGATATCTTTGCGTGTGAAACTGATAATCTATGAGCCAATTTTCTAGTCGATGGATAGGTAACATATAGCGTACTTAATATATTTTTTTCAAATTTTTCAATTGCATACTCAAGTGAACTAATATTTTCATCACATAACAATTCTAACTCTTGATCCGTTGTTGAAGTGGAAAAATAGATATCAGTATCATCAATTATGCTTTTATCGACGAGTGCTAATGTTCTAAAAATAACGTTCTGCAACTGCCTGATATTTCCAGGCCATTGGAATTTTGATAGTCGTAACATTGCCGAATGAGTAAACTTTGGCTGGTCAATATTAATTTGTTCACAGGCTTTTGTACTGAAGAAGTTAACTAAATCATGAATGTCTTCACTGCGCTCTCTTAATGGCGGTAAATCTATACTTAGAACATTTAAGCGATAATATAAGTCTTCTCTAAACAAACCTTTCGTCGTCATTTTTTCAAGGTTTCTATGAGTAGCGCATACTATGCGAACATTAACTTTAATTTCAGTTGTTCCTCCGATACGCCTAAAAGTAAAATCTTGAAGAAATCTCAGTAATTTTGCTTGTAAATAAATAGACATTTCACCTATTTCATCTAAAAATACCGTACCATTTTCTGCCATTTCAAATAAACCGAGTTTCCCGTTTTTTTGTGCGCCCGAGAAAGCGCCTGGTGCATAGCCAAATAACTCACTTTCAAGTAAATTTTCAGCTAATGTTGCACAGTTTATGGCTAAAAATGGAGCATTAACCCTTTTTCCTGATTCATGAAGTGCACGTGCGAACAGTTCTTTACCTGTACCTGTTTCACCAGTGATTAGTACAGGAAAGTCTAATTTGGCGAAGCGCAATGTTTGCTGTTGTATATTTTTAATTTTTATCGAGTGACCTATTATCGATTGAATATTTTCTCCGGTATACGATTGAATTTTTGATATTTTTTTCCCTAAGCTTTCAGGACTTTGTAATAATAATACTGCGCCATTTACTTTAGAGTTCGCGTATATCGGTGTGATATCGATCAAAAAGTGTTTATTAGCAAAGCAGATATCGATAGCCGGTGGAGATTCTACTAATACATCGTGCAAGTTAAGAGGAATAATGTCACAGATATTATGACCTTCTAACCTGTCTTTTGTTAAACCGAGTATTTTTTCCGCTTCGATATTGGCAACAATAATCTGTCCACTAATATCAATATCCAATATAGGATCTGGTAATTTGGACACTATAGTATCAAGATGTTTACGCTTAACTTCATCAGGACATAGCTCTATTTTAATAACATCTTTTACATCAGGAATGGCGACAAGCTTTTTTCTTATAATATCAAAACTCACCCCTCGATCTCTTATGTGAACATAAGTATGGTAAGTAAACATTTCAACCGAGGTTAAATTCCAGCCATTTTCAACAATAACACTCAGCATTTCTTGAGTTATACCTAACCGGTCTGCTGAAATTATTTTTAAGCGCATACTTTGATTCACTATTGTTACAATAGTGTTAAACGTATCACATCCAAATCAGTACTAATACACTGTTTTTAATAGATTTAAATTAAACCCAACAAATTTCGTATCACAAATGAAACAGCCAATTCTGTATATTTTCAAACATTTATTATTAACATATTGATATCTATTATTAATTTATTTATGGATCAAAACATGCTTGGCATGTGTTTTTTAATGAAAAATAATTTTTAGGTTATTTAGATAAGGAAACTACATGAATCCCGCTCGCTTACTTTATGTTACTGACCCATTGTGTTTATGGTGCTACGGTATTTCAACGGTTATAGAAAATTTTTACAAAGAGTTACCTAACGAAATGGTCACTGAAACTATTAATGGTGGTTTATTTCCAGCAGCACAAGCTAAAAAATGTGATCAAAATTTTAGAGATTATTTAAAAAATGCATCTATACAAGTAACAAAATTATCAGGTAAAGAATTTAGCGCTTCGTTTTGGCAGTTATTAGCTACGCCGGGCTTTACTTATGACACAGAGCCTAGTGCTAAAGCATCTGTAGTTGTGAAAAATCTTGCTGGTGAGCAGGCAATGCTAAAATTCATGCATTTATTACAGCAAGCTTTTTTTGTTGAAGGAAAAAATGTTATGCAACCCAGTATACTTGCTTTACTTGCCGAACCTTTTGATATTCCTAATCAGGACTTCTTAGATTTTTACTTCAGTGATGAATGCTTGAATCTGACCAAACAAGAATATGCCGAAGCAAAGCAACTAGGTGTGCAAGGCTTCCCAGCTTTACTTTATCTAAAAGAACGACAAGGTTATAAGTTAGCTGCTGGATTTTCTGATTTAGAAAACCTTCGCGATGCGTTTGGCTGGGCTAAAAATGCATGTAAACAAGCTGAACTTAACACGGCGAATGTTTGCAACGATAAAGGTTGTAACATTTAAAATGTAAATCCCATAGAGAATCAGGGTCACAGTGGCTAATTTTAGCTCTGATATAAAAATCAATTTGTAACTATTGGGTAAAATTTTTCATTTTGATCCTCCTTAAAATATAGGTTAAAGAACGCTATAAAATACTTAGAAATAATGCAGACTATTACCATAAAAAACACACTATATTTGAGTGTTCATTTTATATTAAGCGGAAGTCTCATTTTTTTGATGATTTATTACTTTGCCAAATAATGTAACAGCATCGATACACGTTACACCACTGAAACACCTTTAATTAGTACCGAGAGTCAAGCAAATTGCTGAGTTTGAGACTTCTTAATGCAAAGACTGTTACATTACTATTACAGCACAAAAGAAAAACACAAAAAAATAAACTTAAACCATTGATAAGTAGCACTTTATATTTTTGGTACAAGCTATGCTAATCCAAGTTAACCTTATTATTAACTTGTGAACAGTCAACGATGAAAGAAGAGATTATAAAAGGCGAACCGCGTAGTAAAAGTGCACTCTCAGGAAAAAAACTATCTTGGGCAAATGACTTACAGCGTAGCCGAAAAAATGGGCCTGCGATAAAAGATAAAGATTGGTCGAATTCAAGTAATTCAACTATCGCTGTACACGCAGGTACTATGGATGATGATGCAACAGGTGCCGTAGGTACACCAATCTATCAAACATCAACGTTTTCTTTAGGTGAAAGTGAATACCGTGCAGTTGAAGAAGGTCATGCTCGCGATAAATTTATTTATACTCGTTACGGTAACCCAAGCCAATGGGCAGTACAAAATAAATTAGCCGCTTTAGAAGGCGCTGAATCTGCACTTGTATTTAGTTCTGGGATGGCGGCAATTACAGCAACGATCATGGCATTAATGGACAAAGGTGCACATGTTGTTGCTTCTAATGAACTTTACGGTGGAACCTACAACCTATTCAACAATGAGTTCCCTACTTTTGGCATGAGTGTCGATTTTGTTGACCCTACTGACTATGAATCGATTGAAGCAGCGATTAAGCCAAATACACAAATTCTGTATTTTGAAGTCCTCACCAACCCACTATTAAAGTTAATTGATATAGAGCGCTTAGCTGAAATTGCTAAAAAACACCGTTTGCGCTTAGTGGTAGATGCCACGTTTGTAACGCCTATTGGCTGTAAGTCTCTAGAGTTGGGGGCTGATTTAGTTATTCACTCATGTACTAAATATCTCAATGGCCACAGCGATCTTGTTGCGGGGTGTGTAATGGGAAGCCGTAAATTAGTTGATATGGTTTGGCCACGATTATTAAATTACGGTGGTTCTCTTGATCCTCATGCCGCATTTATGCTTGAACGTGGCTTAAAAACCTTAGCTATCCGTATGAAAGCTCATCAAGAGAGCGCTTTTAAATTGGCGACGTATCTTGAATTTCATCCGAAAGCTTCCGCTGTTCGCTATCCACTACTAAAAAGCTTTCCTCAGTATGAGCTTGGCAAAAAAATGCTAGCGAATGCTTCAGGAATGATTTCTTTCACTGTTGAAGGCGGTGATGAAGCAGCTAAAAAATTAATATCTTTACTCAAACTTTCTCGGCAAGCAACTAGCCTTGGCGGTGTCGAGTCATTGGTGAGCTTACCTTTTAACACTTCTCATGCTAGTTCAACGGTCAAACAACGAGAGAATATGGGTATTATGCCTGGTTGTATTCGCTTATCTGTAGGCATTGAAGATAGCGATGATTTAATTGCTGATTTTGAGCAAGCACTAGCACAACTATAAATTCAATAAATTTTAAGGAATTATCATGCGAAACAGTATTGCAGTATCAGCACTTAGTGAATATGTGAATGAAATTAAAGACTTTCCAGCAGAAGGCATTGCTAAATATGGTGTAGAGCTAAACTGGGAAACCGGTACTCGCTCTCGAGTAAAGGCATTACCTATGGAAATTGGACCACATTTAGTCAATCGTGAATTTGAATGGGTGATTGATGAACCACGTCAGTTACTGGGTACAAATCAAGCACCAAACCCACAAGAGTATTTATTATCTGGTATGGGGGCCTGCATTTTAGTTGGTTTTACTGTTGGCGCTTCAATCATGGAGATTCAGTTAGAGTCTTTGAGCGTAACCGTTAAAGGCGAATTAAATTTAGCTGGCTTTTTAGGTGTTGGTGACAATGCACCTATTGGTTTTAAAACCATTCGATATTTAATTGAAGTATCTGGCGATGGCTCTAGTGAACAATTTGAAGAGCTAGCAAAAAAAGCGGTATCTCACAGTCCTAATGCAATGACCATAATGAAAGGTGCTGATTTACAAGGTGAGCTTGTAATTATTTAACCCTTAGTATGTAAGTAAAGTGGAGCTTGAATTGAGTACTTTCATTCTGTTCAAGTTCAATTTTGATGTTTTAACATAAAGAATTTTCCTATGCCTAAAATGCAAAATATCAACAAATCGAGTAATATTCCTAATAAAAGTGATATCGAACTTCTTGTTGAAATAGAAAATAAAGTTCGCTGGTTAGCAAGTTGGATAATACATAATGCTAACAATATTAGACCTTCAAGAGATGGTATTAAAGTAGGTGGGCATCAAGCCTCGTCAGCATCAATATCAACGGTGATGACTGCATTGTATATGAATGTTTTGCGCCCTGAAGACAAGGTCGCAGTAAAGCCACACGCATCACCTAACTTTCATGCAATACAATATCTATTAGGTCGCCAAACACTTGAGCAATTAGAAAAGTTTCGAGCATTTGGCGGGGTTCAATCATATCCATCAATAACTAAAGACAAAACAGAAATAGATTTTTCAACAGGCTCTGTTGGTTTAGGTGTAGCCGCAACGCTCTTTTCTTCTATTACTCAAGATTTTGCTGCTGATCATGAATTGTTAACAAATACCGATGCAGATAATAAAGGCCGGATGATCTCCATTTTAGGTGATGCAGAACTTGATGAAGGCAATATTTACGAAGCGTTATTAGAAGGCTGGAAAAAAGAGTTAAAAAACACCTGGTGGATTATTGATTTTAACAGACAAAGTCTTGATGCTGTTATCAATGACGATTTATATCAGCGTATTTTAGACTTTTTCGAATCCGTTGGCTGGGAAGTTGTCACGTTAAAATACGGTAAATTACAGCAAAAAGCTTTTGAAGGTCCTGCTGGGGGTGAATTAAAAACATGGATAGACGATTGTCCTAACCAATTATACTCTGCCATGGTATTTAAAGGTGGAGCAGCTTGGCGTAAACGTTTAACTGAAGATTTAAAAGAGACTAAAGGCCTTAAAGAATTTTTAAATAACTACGATGACGAGCAACTAAGTGCCTTGATGGCTAACTTAGGTGGACATGATATGGAGCTACTTTGTGAAGCTTTCCATAATGTTCAAGATGACAAACCTCGCTGTTTTGTTGCTTATACTGTTAAAGGTTACGGATTACCATTAGCAGGTCATAAAGATAATCATGCGGGTATGATCACTCCTGATCAAATGATCCAATTCCAAGCTGATAATAACATTACTGATGGTGAACAATGGCTTCCGCATGCTGGTTTGACATGTTCAGAGCAAAAACTAAATAATTTTTTAAATTCCGTTCCTTATAATCAAAGAACATCACCTAAGCCATTACAACCTGCATTAGCGATTGATGAATTTAAAACACCTGTAGGTGAAAAGTCATCAACGCAAGTAGCCTTTGGTAAAGTAATGAGCCAAATAGCTGCTAGTAAAGAAGAGTATGCAAATAGAGTCGTAACCACAGCGCCAGACGTTGCTTCATCTACAAACCTAAGTGCTTGGGTTAATAAACGTGGTGTTTACCACCGTATTGTTAAAGAAGATACCTTCAAAGATGAGCAGATCCCTTCAACACTTAAGTGGTTACAATCACCTAAAGGTCAGCATATTGAATTAGGTATTGCAGAAAGTAACTTATTTAGCTTATTGAGTTCACTTGGGCAAGCAGAAAAACATTTTGGTGAACGCTTACTTCCTATTGGTACAGTTTACGATCCATTTATTTGTCGTGGCTTAGATGCACTAAATTATGCATGTTATCAAGGTGCACGTTTTATGCTAATTGGCACTCCAGCAGGTATTACCTTAGCGCCAGAAGGTGGCGCACATCAATCATTTAATACTCAACTTATTGGCATGGCACAACCAAACTTATTGTCTTTTGAACCGGCTTACTCAGATGAAGTTGCTTGTATAATGCACTGGTCACTTGACCATATGCAAAAACCTGAAGGCTGTTCAACCTACTTAAGACTTTCAACTCGCAGTATTGAACAACCCAAGCGTGAATTAACGCCTCAGTTAAAAGATGAAATAATCAAAGGTGCTTACTGGCATCAAAAGCCAGAAAATAGCAGCGCATTAGCCATTGTTTATATTGGCGTGATTGCTCCCGAAGCTAAACGTGCATTTGACCTATTATTTGAAGAGATGCCAGATGCCGGACTACTCTCAGTAACATCCGCAGATAAACTTTATGCTGATTGGCAAAAAGCGAAAGCAAGCCGTCAAGCGGGTGATAGAGCTGCTCGAGCACATATTGAAAACCTTTTAGGTGATCTTTCACGCGATGCAGGCTTAGTAACCGTTGTTGATGGCTATCCTACAACCCTTACTTGGTTAGGCGGTGTTTTAGGACATCGCGTTGAAGGGCTCGGCGTCAACAGCTTTGGTCAGTCTGGTGATTCTATTGATTTATATAAGCATTATCGTATAGATGCTGATGCTATTCTTGATGCTTGTGCATCTTCTTGTTTAAATTTAATTCGTAATAGGTAGTCGTATGTCTATTGAAATAAAAATGCCAATGTTATCTCCAACCATGACAAAAGGTATTATCGCAAATTGGTTAGTTGAAGTTGGTGACAATGTAGTTGCTGGCGATATTATTGTTGAAGTAGAAACTGATAAAGTAACTATTGAAGTAGAAGCTAATGAAGATGGCGTAGTAAGTGACTTACTTGCACAACTTGGTGACGAAGTACCTGTAGATGCAGTTATTGTTAAATTTGCGGCACCTGGAGCGTCTATTGCTAAAGCAGAAAAAGCGGCTCCAAGTGAAGCTATTGCTCAACATAAAGAAGAAGCTGCACCTGTTGCACCATTAGAGAGTGTTGTTGAAACAAGCTCTGCAAATTCTTCACTTGCTGATAATGGCGCATTGAATATGTCTCCATTAGCACGACGCATGGCTGAGCAACAACACCTTGATGCTAAAAAAATTATTGGTAGTGGTGCAAAAGGTAAAATAGTTAAACGTGATATCGAATTATCAATGGGTGTTGATTTATCAAAAACTGTTCAAACAGCTGCTGCAGCATTACCTGCTAATGTTGAAATTGATTACGATTTACTACCTGCATTTACACGTAAGAAAAATTCAGGCATGAGATCTGTTGTAGCACAACGTTTAACAGAATCAAGCCGTGACATCCCTCATTTTTACATGACGGTTGATTGCCAAATAGATACATTATTAGCAATGCGCAAACAGCTTAATGAACGAAAAAATGCGACATATAAAATATCTGTAAATGACTTTGTTATTAAAGCAGTTGCAGCAGCAATGAAAATAGTGCCTGAAGCTAATTGTATGTGGGATGGCGACTCGGTTATTTATTTTGACCAAGTTGACGTTTCAGTTGCTGTAGCGGTAAATGACGGTTTAATTACTCCTGTTATTAAAAATGCCGACAGTATTGGTTTAGCGACTATTTCTAACGTAGCTAAAGAGTTAGTTACTGGCGCTAGAGACGGTAAATTAAAGCCTGCTAATTACCAAGGTGGTACCTTTACTATTTCAAACCTAGGTATGTTTGGTATTGATAATTTCACTTCAATTATTAACCCACCACAAAATGGTATTTTATCTGTTGGTGCTGGTCAGCCAAAACCAGTTGTTGTTAATGGCGAACTATCAATAGCAACCGCAATGTCTGTCACTTTAGCAATGGATCACCGTTGTGTTGATGGCGCTATTGGTGCAAGTTTCATTAAAGCCTTTAAAGAAGTTATTGAAGATCCAATTTCAATTATATTGTAGGAGCGTATATGTCTGATAAAAAAAATAACCAACATAGCTTCGATGTAGTCGTTGTTGGCGCTGGCCCAGGCGGTTATGTAGCAGCAATTAGAGCCGCTCAACTGGGCTTGTCAACGGCTATTGTTGAAGCGAATCATTTAGGTGGTATTTGTTTGAATTGGGGCTGCATACCAACAAAAGCGCTACTAAAATCTGCGGAGATGTATCAAAAAGTATCTCACATAGAAAATTACGGTCTATCTGTAAAAAATGTTGATTTTGACTTAGAAAAAATTGTGAAGCGTTCACGTGACGTATCAGCAAAATTATCAGGTGGTATTAGCCATTTGATGAAAAAACACAAAATCCCTGTTTTTAGTGGTTACGGGCAATTAATGGGGGAAAAGGCTAACTCACAATTACAACAAGTTTCTGTGTCAAATAATGACAAAGTAGAAAGCATTTTATCTGGTAAGCACATCATACTTGCTACGGGTGCTCGAGCTAAAAGCTTTCCTGGTCTTGAAGCTGATGGTAAAAAAGTGTGGAGCTATAGAGAAGCCTTAGTACCTAAAGAAATTCCTAAGTCGTTATTAATTATTGGCTCTGGTGCTATAGGTATTGAATTTGCTAATTTTTATCATGCTTTTGGTAGTGATGTGACCGTGGTTGAAGCCATGGATCAAATCATGCCATTTGAAGATAAAGAAATCTCTGCTGTTGCTCAAAAAGCAATGGCAAAACGCGGCATGAAATTTAAGCTAGCAACTAAGGTTGTTGAACTTGACCGTCTTCAAGAACAAGTTGTAGTTACACTTGATAAAAACGGAAAGCGTGAACAATTCAACGTTGACCAAATAATTACCGCTGTTGGTGTTCGTCCTAATATTGAAAATATTGGCTTAGAGTTAGCTGGTGTTGATATGGACAAACAAGGCTTTATTGATGTAGATGATTTTTGTCAAACTTCGGCTAGTGGTATTTATGCGATTGGCGATGTTGCAGGCGCTCCATGTTTAGCTCATAAAGCGAGTCATGAAGCCATTATTTGTATTGAAAAAATTGCTGCACAAAAAGATGTTCATGCATTAGATAAGTCAATGGTACCGGCGTGTACTTATTGCTTCCCACAGGTTGCAAGCATTGGTTTAACTGAACAAAAAGCATTAGACCAAGATCTTAAAGTTCGTGTAGGTAGGTTTCCTTTCCAGGCAAATGGTAAGGCAATTGCCCAAGGCGATACGGATGGTTTAGTTAAAGTTATTTTTGATGAAGTAACAGGAGAGCTTTTAGGTGCTCATATGGTAGGTAATGATGTGACTGAATTGATTCAAGGTTTTACCATTGCTAAAACAATGGAAACAACAGAAGATGAGTTAATGCAGACAGTATTTCCTCACCCGACGTTATCTGAAATGATGCACGAATCAGTATTAGATGCATTTCAACGCGCCATTCATATTTAACCATCCAACTTTTAATTAAAAGTGCTTTAGGCATGGATGCCTCGGCCTCACCTTCCCCTAAAACTCGTGAGGCCACTCTTTCAAAATCTAATATCGAGACTCAACGTCAACGCTAAAAATAATAAATAACAAAAGTGAGTAACACCATGAGCGAAGTAGTCAGTTTTATAAATAGTATTCTTTGGGACACCTTATTAGTCTATATGTTAGTCGCTATCGGTATTTGGTTTAGTTTTCGGTTAAAGTTGTTACAGTTCAGTCACTTTTTTCACATGTTTAGCGTATTAAAGAGTGGAGCAAGTAGCAGCACAACAGGTATATCTGCCTTTCAAGCTTTAATGACCAGTTTAGCGGCAAGAGTAGGAACAGGAAACTTAGCAGGTGTAGCCATAGCTATATCCTTAGGTGGTGCTGGGGCGGTTTTCTGGATGTGGGTTATCGCTTTATTAGGCATGGTTACAGGTTATGCAGAAAGTTTACTTGGACAATTATATAAAGTAAAAGACAGTCAAGGCCAATTTAGAGGAGGCCCTGCTTATTACATAAAAATGGGCTTGAAAAAACCAATACTTGCGACCATTTTTTCTGCATGTGTTTTTATCGGCTATGGCTTGGTTTTTAGCTCAACCCAAGCGAACACAATGACAGACGCCCTTAATCATGCTTACCATATACCAGCTTCAATATCTGGTTTGATAATTGTAGTGCTTGCCGGTCTTATTATTTTAGGTGGCGTTAGAATGATAGCTAAATGTTCAAGCATATTAGTGCCAGTTATGGGTATTAGTTATTTAGCATTAGCCTTATACATTTGTGCTTTAAATTACTCATTGTTACCTGACATAATCATTTTAATTTATCAATCCGCTTTTGGTTTAACTGAAGCCGGCAGCGGCGCATTAGGTGCTGCAATAATTAATGGTGTAAAACGCGGATTATATTCTAATGAGGCCGGTGCTGGCACAGTGCCACACGCAGCCGCTTGTGCTAATTCGCGTCATCCGGCAGCACAAGGTTATGTTCAAATGCTTGGTGTTTTTATCGATACCATCGTTGTATGTACAGCAACCGCTGTAATAATTTTACTTGCACAAAACGAATTGGGAAATGAAAACCTAACGGGTATACGCCTTACGCAAAGTGCGGTAAGCCAGCACGTAGGTAGCTGGGGTAGCGATTTCATCACTATTGCTATTTGCTTATTTTCTTTTACCTCTATTGTCGCTAATTATGTTTATGCAGAAAGCAATTTAGTGCTGTTTAAATCAGATAATTTGGTCGGAAGAAGTATTTTTACACTTATTTTTCTCTCGATGACTTTTTGGGGAGCAAATGCATCGTTACCTGAAGTTTGGGCTATTGCTGACTTATCCCTAGGGTTAACGACAATCATAAATATCACCGCGTTAATGCTATTGTCGACAACAATTGTTGCTGTAACAAAAGATTATCATCAACAACGAAAAACCACTGCGTTACCCGTTTTTAAAAAAAGCAAGATAAATAACATTCAAGGACAACTTACTAAAGATATATGGTAAATTTATAAATTATGCTGGATAAAAGTATTAAAATACTAACAATTTTATGAAGATTAGCTATCTGCAAATATAGCTGCTCTTTTTTCTGCCCTCTCAGAGATAGAATGAATATATTTCATCTCGTCTCCAAAAGAGTTCGATTTCTGTTTTTCACTCAAAAACAAGCTTTGCCATTGAGATACCCAAGGTCGATTTTTGGCGTTCTCGATGCAAAGTTCCATAGATAAATTATGAAAAACAACTTCACTATACAAGTTATTTTCAAAAATTTTAACAACTTACAACCATTAAAACCAACACTAGATAGCTCAACAAACTTAAGTATTTATCTCTATAGTATTCATACAATTACATTTTTTATTAGTATTTTTCAATCAATGTTTGTTAATAAATTAATGATGACGATGAATCTTCACCTTACACCGCTACTTTATCATTATTCAACCTTACAGTATTGTTATGTTACAACATAACATATATTATCTTACACAAATTTAATCGCAAGAGATGAAACCGTGTATAACAAAAAAATGAAAATAGGCAAAACAGCGATTGCCACTGTGATTTCGAGTTTACTATCACCACAAATATTTGCTCAAGATGATGCCTTGAGTGACATTGAAAAAATTGAAGTCATTAGTTACAAGCAAGCATATCGCGGTAATGTACCCGTTAAAGAGTTGCCACAAGCAGTGTCGATTATATCGGCTCAAGAGCTTGATGCTATGGGCATTTCAAACTTTCAAACGGCTTTAAGTTTAGACAGCAGCTTGTCACGTCAAAACAACTTTGGCGGTCTTTGGGAAAGCTTTGCAATTCGAGGCTTTTCTGGTGATGAAAACCTACCTTCTGCATATTTAATTAACGGATTTAGCGCTGGACGTGGCTTCAGTGGTTTAAGAGATACCTCTAATATCGAGTCTATTGAGGTATTAAAAGGCCCTGCTTCTGCACTTTATGGCCGTGGCGAGCCTGGCGGCACCGTGAATATCATCACTAAAAAACCTCAGTTTGAACAACAAGGCTACCTAAAGCTTTCTGCGGGTGAATATGCCCACCAGCGTCTTGAAGGTGATTACACTAGTGGCATTACAGATGATGTCGCATTTCGAATTAATGGTTCATACGAAGATTCAGAAAGCTTTAGAGATACCATTAAAAATAAAAAAACGGCAATAACGCCTTCTATTTTTGTAAAGCTAGGTGACGATACAAGCTTAACTTACGAGTTCGAATACGTTGATCAAGAAATTCCGTTTGATCGTGGTATTCCTGTGTTACCTGGCGTTAATATTTCACCCGAAACTTTTTTAGGTGAGCCAAGTGATGGTCCTATGGAAGTTGAAGCTATGGGTCACCAACTTACATTGCAGCATCAAATAAATGCTGATTGGTTTTTGTCGTTGGGTGCTGGTTATCGAGACTCTTCTTTAGAAGGATATTCGTCGGAAATTGAATTATCACCGGGCAGACAGTTACTTTATGCTGACGGTGAAACCGTTAGCCGACAAAGACGTTATCGTGATTATGATGCAAAAGATGCTTCATTAAGAGTTGAGCTTAGCGGCTCGTTTGACGCACTAGGCACAATGCACAATATATTGATTGGTGCAGATGGCTACGACTATGAATTGCATTCTATACAAAAAAGATGGCGCACGGCTTGGGGCAGCGGCGATACAACTTTTTCCGTAAATGCTTACAACCCTGTGTACGGCGAAACAGCACCTGAAACATCGCCAACACAAGACAACCTTGAAGAGCAAAATGCTTTTGGGGTTTATTTACAAGATCAAATGGCCTTGAGTGAAAAAGTTAACCTGCTAATAGGTGTGCGTTTTGATAAGTTTGAGCAAGATATTACTAATAACTTTAGCGGCAATACTGTTAGTCAATCTAAGTCTGAAGTAAACCCAAGAATTGGCATTTCATATCAAGTTGATGAAGGAGTCATGCTATATTCAAATTATGCTGAAGGTTTTCGACCAAACTCTGGCGCAGACGCTAATAGTAACGCATTTGAAGCTGAAAAAAGTGAGTCAATTGAAGCAGGTGTAAAGTGGTCATTATTTAATGATGTATTAAGTGGCACAGTCGCATTATTTAAAACTGAAAAGTCTAATATATTAACCGCAGATCCCATCAATTCAGGTTTTTCTGTTGCATTGGGTAAAGCAGAAAGCTCAGGTATTGAGTTAGACTCTCGCTTTAACCTAACTGAAAACACGGTATTAGATATTGGCTATACCTACATTGATGCTCATACAGTAAACGATATGACCAACCCTGATTGGGGAGTGAGTATTGCTGCTAACAGCCAGCTTATTAATGTGCCAAAACACACTCTGAATATGTCACTTATTCATTATGCAGAAGTAGCAGATACGCCACTACAATTGGGGGCTCACGTACTAAGTGTTAGTGACCGTTTAGGTGAAACTATTGACCCAGATTATGAACTGCCAAGCTACACCATTGTTAACCTGTTTGGCACATTAAATATTAATGACAACATAACACTGCAAGCTAATATCGAAAACTTATTTGATGAAGAGTACTTTGCCAATTCTTATTCTGCTTTATGGACTATGCCTGGGCAGCCAAGAAGAATTAACGCAAGTATTAGCTACAACTTTTAAACAACCTTAGTGAACAGCGCTTCGAAAGAAGCGCTAAAAACAAATGACAAATATAAAACCTAGCCGAATTGCTTCTATCGATATTCTTAGAGGCTTCGTGATTTTACTCATGCTTGTTGACCATGTTCGAGAGCGCTTCTTCTTACATAAACAATTGCTCGACCCGATGGATATTAATAATACTGAGCCAGAGCTATTTTTCACGCGCTTAAGCGCCCATTTATGTGCACCCATTTTCGTTTTTCTTACTGGGATATCTGCATGGTTATATGCTAACCCGAGTAGTGGCGTCAAGCATTCAGCGCCAAGCTTTTTATTCAAACGTGGGCTGATTTTAATTCTACTCGAAGTTACCTTGATTAATTTTTCTTGGTTTGGCGCTTATAACACACTTTATTTGCAAGTAATTTGGGCAATTGGATTAAGCATGATTGCACTTGCGGCTGTGGTGCATTTGCCACGCCAATGGATAATTGCTATTGGATTAGCCATTGTTGTCGGCCATAACTTACTGTCACCTATTCAGTTTAATTCAGGTGAATTGGGTTACAGTGTATGGACGATATTACATGATCGCGGTTTTCTAATAAGTGACGCATGGCTGAATGTAAAAGTATCGTACCCGGTTTTACCATGGATTGGCGTTATTATGCTTGGTTATTCGGCTGGGCCATTGTTTTATTCAAAAGTAAGTTCTGCGAAGCGTAAGTCAATGTTAATCAAAACGGGTTTTAGTTTAATAGCATTATTGCTTACTTTACGAGGCTTTAATATTTATGGTGAAACACTTGAATGGACGCAACAAGCCACGGTATTAATGACTATAATGGCGTTTTTGAACTATACCAAGTACCCACCTTCGTTAGACTTTCTATTATTTGCCATCAGCATAGGCGCGTTAACTTTAGCATGGTTAGAAACCGCTAAAGCAAGCTGGCTAAATAAAGTAAACATATTGGGCTCTGCGCCGATGTTTTTCTATATTTTACATCTTTACGCTTTGCTTGTTTGTTACCTTCTTGCTTACCAAATTTGGGGGCCGAATACCTTTTATGGTAACCCTCAGCAAGGATACCTCGCTTTTAATCACGTTGGACATGTTTGGCTATTCTCAGCTGGGCTAATTTTGCTTTTATATTGGCCGAGCAAAAAGTTTAGTGAGTTTAAACGCGCTACCAATATGCAGTGGGTGAAGTATTTTTAGCAGATGAAATATTAAAATTAGTAGAGCGCAAATCTGTTGAGTTTTTGAAATATATTCTTCAACAGATCAACCTAAGGTATTACTCAAGGTGGTTACTTGCGCATTATAAATTAACCTTGAGCAGTTAGTTATATCAGGTTTGTTTGTTGAATGGAGTTAATACTTATTAACGCTACATTTATGAACACTTCTCGCATATACATTGTAATTCTAATTGTGAATTAACCAGCTTATAACCTGCGTTAGCGACTTCCTGTTCTAATTCATCAGCAATGCGTTTAGCGATGGCAATTTCTTTAACACTTTGGCATTTTCCACAAATAAGAAATTGTGGTATTTCATGAGTATGACTACAAGCAATATGTGAGCAAGCAACATACTTATTGGTTGAGCTGAGTTTATGTACTAATTGTTCAGTTTCTAGAAAATCGAGTATCCGGTAAACTGACATTGCTGCCATAGAAGAACCAGTATTTTTATTATATTTATCAGTTACTTCATAAGCTGACAAAGGAACATTGGAAAGTAACATTAACTCTAAAATTCCTTTACGCTTACTTGTTAAGCGCCCACCGGAATGATTACAAATGTCTTGTGCTTTACCCAATATTTTATTTAATTGTTGTTCTTTCATCGCACTATCTCCAATACCCTGTTCTGCTTATCAAACTGTTTAAGACTTTACTTACTATTTTATAGCCCCTGAAGGTTTAACCTTGCGCTAGTAGTTTGATAATCATCTAATTCATCTTGCTGATATATCATATCATTGCTGTTTGAACAGTTCTTCTTTTTTAAACTTAAGTTCGGTATTGTTAGATGCTAATTAGATAGATATTCGATAAAAACTTAGCGATTAATGATACAATGCACGAAAGGTTGGGGATTGGCTATGCTGGTATTTTTAGATCGTTACACTTCAATCAGTAAATCTTCTTTATTGGCCGAAAATTCTGCCACTATTCATTTTTACTGAGTGTCTATATTTCGATTAAGTTTGCTTTTTTGATTACCCACCATTAGTTACCCTCCATTAATTACGCAACATTGACTACCCACCATTAGTTAAGCACAGTATTTTATACTGTGCTTAAAACGTCTAATAACTTAGGTACGCCTACGCTCGACAAGCATAAAAAATTATTGAAGTTACCCGAGATTTTCTCGCGTAAATGTCATGAAATATTCTTAATAAGGAGTAAATGTCGATTGATCAAGTGGCCAATAATAAAGCTGACACCTGACGTCATTACCCAATAGAACTCATCATTTTCTGGTACTTTCGTCGCCATAATCATTAGCCCAACCCCTGCAAGTGCCAGCAAGCTTGGTATTACAGATTTATGAACTCGCCAGCCACTAGGGAATACCCATACAGCGATAGATATCATTAAAATATTTAACCAAAAGTGTGTTGATTCACTAAAAAGGTAGATAAGCCCTGTTGATGAAATACCTACAGCAGCAAAAACGGGCAAGGCTAAGCAATGAACCATGCAAAGCCCAGAGCAGGCAATTCCTAAAAGATCTTTTTTATTTTTCATTTTTATTCATTTACACTCAATTAAAAATGATATGTTACATCGTAACATTAGTAGTATCAAGCGATGTCAATGTACATAACACGGAAAATTCTGCATTCAGCTTAATTCTTAATGGTGGCACACTGAAAATCGCTGTAATTAGCTAACAGTTAGTTATCATGTGGGAATAAAGTGTAGGTCTGAAAGAGTAAAGTGTGACTTAATTAAGGACAGTAAATTACAACTGTTGGTTGTTTTTAACTTGTGTTTTCTTACCGGTGAATTCATCAAATAATTTTTGATGTGTTGACTTTGAAAAGGTATCAGTGCGCTGATCATATTGTGCAATCCAATCTATTAACATAGTTAAATTAGCATCTTGCGCAGCTTTGCTTTCATACTTATGAGGCTCCCACGGGCGATTTCTTGCGTTCTCAATACAAAGTGTAATTGGCAGATTCATAAAAACAACTTCGCTACATTCGACTAGCGTATGCGCTAACAAATCACTGTAACAACCTTCTATCACCCAGTTTTGATGTTGACTAATAAAAGCATCAATTTCGGTAACAGATACATCAATGCTTTGACGTTGTGGTGGTGATGTCGGGGCTGACGGCGGAAGCCAAGCTAAGCTGTCTAAATCTAAGTGGGCTAGTTGTAGTGTTGAGGTGAGCTTTTTCGCTAGGCTGGATTTACCTGATGCAGAATTACCAAATATGACGATTTTTTTTGATTGATTATTATCAACGTCCATAGAACCGCCCTACTTGTATTTTACTATTTTATAAATTTTCAAAACTATTATGACAAGTTTTAGCTTTCTACTGAAGTCGCTTCTGCGCTAGATTCTACATTAGCTTCAGAACTGGCTTCTATTGTGTTCGACTCTGTTGCATTTGCTTTAGCTTCTTTCGCTGCAATAGCTGCACGTTCGGCCTTAGAGACATATTTAGGTTTATTAGATTTTTGCTGTTTAGCATTCATCTTTTTAACCTTGGCTTTCAAGACTTGGTTGATCTTCTTTTTACGATTCATAGAACAGCTTTACTTCTTTTGTTTGCTTGTATTTAGCGAATACAAATTGGGAAATTCAATCGGCTTATTGCGCCGATTGAGTTGGTATAATAACCAATGTTGACCTATCGACACTACTTAACTTACTTAAGTAGAGGATGATCAGCAGGTAATTGTTTTGCAATCCATAAAGCCAATTTATGCTTCATGCTTGCTAAGTCTTCACCGTCTTTTGGTAAAGGCTGAATAAGTTTATCATTTACCAGCAAACGATATAAAGCTTCTATTTTTTCTTTCGCTGCATTGGTAGCTGAAAAGCCTTTATAACCACGATTTTTTGCGTAACCTTCACCAATAACAATGGCTTTTTTTAATAGTTCACTTTCGTTTTTTAACTTCTTCATTCGCGGGATATTTTCCTTTATTATTTTAGATATTAGCTTTGAGAATTAACTTCATCATTACGCTTTAAAGCACAAGCTCAAGGCTAATCAAGATGAATTATAGCTGAGCTTGATAGCTAACAAATTACACTCAAGTTATACCACTGATACTAACGTTAAGCACCTGACATGTCTAAATAAAACGCATTAAGTTTATTGCCGTCTAAGTCTCTGAAGTAGCCCGCATAAAAACCGGTCATTTCACCACGCGGTCCTGCTGAACCTTCACAGGTAGCGCCAAGTTCAAGTGCTTTTTGGTAAAAGGCATCAACTTCATCAGTAGAATTCATTTGGATAGCAACCATAACGCCATTACCTACGGTAGCTGGTTGGCCATCGGCAGGTTTGGTAACAGAAATACCAGCTTGATCTGGCCCTTTTGACCATGCAACAAATTGCTCAGTTTCAAAAAAACGACCTGCACCTATTGTGGCAAATAATTCATCATAAAATGCTACAGCTCTGTCTAAATCATTGGTACCTAAAGTAACGTAACCTATCATTGCATATTCCTTATTTATTGCATTTAGTAATATAAAGCATACTAACACCGACAAATTAATGAAGCATTTTTGCTAATAAATCATCTCACTAATACAGTTAGTAGGCAGCCAACATTGCTTGTTGATATTGTTCAGTTGAAATAGTTAATTGCTTGCTTTGAATTTGCGCATCTAATTCAGCTATATCTTTATTGAGCTTAGACATTGTTAAGGTATTGTCATCTAAAACGTAGATTTGTTTTAAACTCGCATAGTAAAAATTCAAAATAATTAATGCATCAACATCATCATTTTTAGCAGCCGCTTTGATTTTTTTCAATTTACGGTAGATATAATTTTGTTGTTGTTTTACTTGCCAAACATAATAAACCTCAGTAAAAAACTCGCTAGTTTTTAAGCGATGTAAAGCAAATACACACGTTAACAATGCCATTAATACGCCGAAAAAGTTAAGCTTAAAGTTATTTTCTGGTGCTGCTACAGGCGATAACTCAACAGCAGCTTCGGTTACAGGTGCTACTGGTACGGGCATATTAACGCTGTCAGCAAACAAAGCGATTAATCCTTGCCCATAAGCTAACGATAAAACTAATAAACTGGCGATAAAACTTACAATAACGATATTAAGGCGTTTACGGTAAATGGCTTTTTCAATGTTTTTTAAAATCATGGTTTTACTAAATTCTCTTAATTACTGCTAAAAAATTACTTATTATTTACGACGATAATGCTTCGGTGTTTAGTCTAAGGCGAGCCCTGAATAGCGTATCACCTGCTGGCTAACACCACTTTGCCAAATGCCTTCAGCACTTGCGATACTTAGCTTTGACTTGGCTCGGGTGATGCCAGTATATAATAATTCACGAGACAATAGTTTATTGTCTTTTTGCTCAGGGAGTACCATAGCAACGTGATCAAACTCGCTGCCTTGGGTTTTATGTATCGTCATCGCATATACGGTTTCAAATTTAGGTAAACGCGATGGCATGATCCAATCATACTCTCCTGAAGCATTTTCAAATACCGCCATTAAATGGCCTTGGCTATTACGCCATAACAAGCCGATATCACCATTGTAAACGCCCAAGCGATAATCATTTTCACTGATCATAATCGGTTGTGTCGGATACAAATCACTGCTTGCTGCAAAGTTTTTATAAGGAATGGCTTTTTTATTTCGTAGTATTTCTATCACCAAAGCATTCAAGTTTTCAACACCTTGTGGGCCTTTGCGCGTTGACGATAAAATTCTAAACTTAGCTAACAAATCAAAAGCATCAGCGATATTTTTACATTCGCTCAGTGGTTGATAGTACTGGCTAACTAACGGTGCTAACCAAGCTTCTACAGAGCCATTTAGCAAGGTTAATTGTTTCTGTTCGCTGTCTATCGCGTTACTTGTGACTTCACTACTTTCTTTTAGTAATTGCCAACTTTCTCGGTATTGCCCGTTGATAACATAATTAGCGATTCGACCTATACCACCTTTACCGTCGAATCGTCGGCTTTTCATTAAAAAGGTTACGCAATCAGCCACGCTGTAATGCTTTAGGCATTGTTCTGAATTTTTCCCAGCGCTTTGCTCTGTTAATTCAGTATCATCAGCTTGTTTAGCTAGGCTTTCAAAGCCGGTAACTTGCGTTAAGTATTGATGATTAGTGTCACTAAAGCCTGGATGAGGGCGTGGCGCAAAGTCAGCTAAAACACTGCCAACAGCAACCGACGGCAATTGGTCGGCATCACCTAATAAAATAACTTTTGTATGGGCAGGTAAAGCACGAAATATCCGCGTCATCATGGGTAAATCAACCATAGAGACTTCATCAATCAACAAAATATCAACCGCCAGTAAATTGTCTTGATTGTGTCGAAAGTTTACTTGCTCAGGAATAACGCCGAGTAAGCGATGTAAGGTTTGTGCGCTTTCAGGGATAAGGTCTAAAACATCATCATCAATATCACCACGGAAACCTTGTACGGCATTAATAATCGATTCTGATAAACGCTGTGCCGCCTTACCTGTTGGCGCGACTAATGAAATTCTTGGCGTTGATTCATCACCTTTAGTATTTAACGACAACATCAGCAAGGCCGCTAACAATTTAGTTACCGTGTAGGTTTTACCCGTACCTGGCCCGCCGGCAATAATGGCAAAATCTTTATTAATGGCATTAGCAACCGCAAGTGCTTGCCAGTCAATGTCTTCAGTTATACTTGCATCTGAGTCGCTGTTAACTGAATCAGGAAACAATTTAGCGATAATATCTTTAATCAGGCTTACTTGTTTTTGTGCCTGAGGCTCAGACATTGGTTTGATAGTTCTACGTGCGGCAACCGCTTGTTTTAGCTCTTGTTCAAACTGATAATAACGTCGTAAATACAAACGGCCATTGTTAAATACGATTGGTTGTTGTGCATCTTCGCCCAAAGATAATTGTTCAAGTAAGGCAGTTAATACCGCGGTACTTTGAAACAAAAAGCCATTGTTAATTGCTGGTTGTTCTTGCTCTGCTAAGTCAAAAGGTGCTTGGCTTATTTGTTGGCGAACTAAGTCAACAAATAAGCGTTTATTCGCCACGGCATCTAGCGGTAAACAGCTATGACCATCACGCAAGCTAGCACTAAGCGCAACAAGTAAATGAAAGCATTGTAGTTGGCTTAACGACGTTGACTCCTCTGACAAAGGTAACGGCAAGCATTGAATGATTTCTTTCGCAAAAAAGTAATCGACAGCAACTAAACCTGCTAAGGTTTTTGCTGCATGACTAAATGATGAATATACCTGTGTTTTATTCATATCAGTGTGATTAATGCCTGAATGATTAATGCCAGTATCGACAGTTATGGTATTAGCGGCTAATTCAGGCATTGGTAGTTTCTCCGGCAAAAATATCATCAAGTTGCTGCAATTCTGATAGTGAAATTTGACGATAGTAAACGCCACAATCTCGATGCTCTGCTTTATCGCTCATGCCACGTAAATAAAAATAATAAACACCGCCAAAATGCAGCTTAGGATCGTAATCAGCCATGGCATATTTAAGGTGTCGATGCAGCGCTAATGAATAAATAAGATACTGTAAGTCATAATGACTCTTCTCAATATTTTCTCGCATTGCATCATGGCTGTAGTCGCTATACTGATCACCCAAATGGCTCGACTTGTAGTCACAAACATAAAACTTACCATCGGCTTGAAAGACTAAATCGATAAAACCATGCATCATACCTTTTAACTGTTGATAAGACGGTAAATGTACTCGTTGATTTTTCCGTACATTCGCACCGGTATTTGGCTCTGCGTAATTATTACGATGCTCGGTCAACAGTTTTGTTAACTGCCCGCTACTTGCCGATTGCATTGGGTAGTAAAATTCAGTTTCACGCAAGGTGTCTTGTTGCTCTAGCTGTGCCAACGACAAATGATGATTACCGGTAAATGGTGTTTGTAATACTTCTTCTAGCCACTGAACTAGCAGCTCTTCACCGTTCGCTTGCGCTGATAAATTCCCCTCTCCAACATCAATGACGCCATATTTAAGCAATGGCCAATGACAACTTTTTTGCCAATCTGGCGCTGAAAAATCGGTGTGCTCTAAAATGTCATGTAATAAATTACCCGTTTGCGCGCCCTTGGTTAAGGTGAAACGCAATTCATTACGGCTCTCCACAATTGTACTACTGCCATAATCCAATTCGTTCGAGACAGGTGAAGATTCTTGATTATCACGATCTGGTGCTGAAACACCGTCGTGGCGCAAATTTTTGCTTAGCGCCGAGAATGAGCTTAGCCACCAGTCGCGTTCAATTTTGCCTTTAAACTTGGCAACACTGGCTAGCGATTCACTTTCAGGTTTTACCTCATCTGCTACTTGTAGTTGAGCTTCAGCATCGCCCATGTAGTTATCTAAAACTTCTACGGCGATTTCGTTAGGGTTGTCTTGTACTAATTGCGTTAAACAAGCTGCAATATCAGTCTCAGCCGACCATTTTAAGGTTTTCCCTAGTGGCGATTTATCAAAGTGCTCAAACGCGGTACTTAAAATATAACAACGTTTTTCAGCGCGAGTAACCGCAACATACAATAAGCGTATGGCCTCAGCATAAGCTTCTGCCGCCATGCCAGCCTTAGCTTCTTCATTACCATCAAGGCTATGTTGCAACACACCATTTTTATCATGAAATTCAATTAAACTAACATTTTTATTACCAAACTTAAGCGGGTCTTTATGACGCGTGGCAAATGGTACAAAAACTACCGGATATTCCATGCCCTTTGAGCCATGCTGGGTAATAATTCGAATTAAGTTTTCATCGCTTTCTAAACGCAGCTCGGCTTCAACTTCAGGGTTATCAACCTGACTTTGTTGTTCAAACCAAAACAATAATTCTTGCGGTTGACGATGGCGCTGGCTAGCACTTTGCAAAAGCTCAAATAAATGCAGCAAGTTGGTTAAGGCTCTATCTGCTGAGCTATTGTCATGCGCTTCAACATCAATATGAAAGTGCTGATGCATTAACTGCAACGCCATACTGATAAAGCCTTTAAATTGCCATTCGCTACGTAACTTTTCAAAGCTAATTTTTAACTGTTGCCATTGTTGTTCGTCGTGCTGCAGTTGAATTAACTTTTCACGATTAAAGCCCATTAGCGGGCTTGCTAATGCAGCGGTATATAAGCGGTCGTTTTCTAAAAACAAAATGCCTTGTAGCACTTGAAGCAACTGCTTAGTTTGTTCACTTTGCAATAAATTGGCTCGATTACTCATAAACACGCTGGCTAAGCCGCAATCATTCAATGCTTGCTTAATATTCGCCGCTTCAGTGCCGTCACGTACCAATAATGCAATATCGCCACTGGCAATTGATAATTCAGAGCAAGCTAACAGGCGTACTATTTCGTTGGCACACCAGCTGGCCATATTGGCGCGATAGCTTTGTTTAACGGCTTTATCTTTGCCAGATTTACTTTCTTGTTCAACATTAAAATGCACAAACTGAAGTGCATTAAACTCTTTATCTGCAAAGACTTTACCTGCCGCTTTCGGCGATGCATTAACAGGTAGATATGGAATGTTATAGCCAAAAACGTCATTCGCTGCCGCTGTTAAGCTATTGCCATAAAACAAGCGATTGTAGCCGGTGATCATTTCCGCACTTGAACGCCAGTTGGTATCCATTAGCCATTGATAATCACAATCGTCACGTGCCGATAAATAGGCAAATATATCACCTCCGCGAAAACCATAAATGGCTTGTTTCGGGTCACCAATCATATACAAAGCGCTTTGTGCTTGATGGTAATAAATCGCTTTTAATATTGAAAATTGCTGTGGATCAGTATCTTGAAATTCATCAATCAGTGCGACAGGAAATTGGCTGAAAATACTATTAGCGAGCGCTTGATCTTTTTCACCTGACTGTTCATTTAGCTTTTCGTTAGTAAGGCAATTATTCAACGTGGTAATCAGGTCGTCAAAACCCAAAACATTCGCTTGCAGCTTTTTACGGATAATTTGTTCGCGAATTTGGTAAATACCAGCTCTGACGATTAACAAGGCTTTTGCACGATTAATGTGTTTGGCCAATGCCGGATGCTGTTTCTTTACCGCATTAACAAAGCTAAATATTTCTACTAATTCACTTTTAACTTTTGAACGCGCAAAACGTCTGCCATCAATAAAGGCGTCAGGCATTTTGCTGTGCTGACCTTCAACATCAGCGGAAAGCTCCGCTAACCACGATAACAGTAAGTCTAGTTCTTGCTGGCGTTTTTCTCGCTCTGCGCCTTTTTTAACATCAATTAGCGATACAGTTAGCATGTCTTTATGTTGATTTAAGCTGGCAATGGCTTGTTCAACCAAGCTTTTAAATTCGACACTAATATTTTCTGGCGCTTGCACATTTAAGGCGTTGTGACCATTGAGTGCTTTCGAGAATTGGCTAATAAAACTATTGGGCTCAGGCCAAAATTCGGTCACTAAATTAATGTCTGAATGGCTTGTTTTAGTTTCATCCGTTACTGATGTGTCTGTTCCTAGTGCAAGAACACGGTACCAATCTTGGCAAGCTTCTAAGGTAATATCTTGAGTATCGGTTTCCATTTGCGCATTAAAGCTCACGCCACTGGCAAAGGCATACTGGTTTAAAACTCGTTTACAAAAACCATGAATGGTGAAAATTGCCGCTTCATCTATGTACAGTAATGCCTGTGTTAAGCGTGCTTTTACTTCTGCACTACCTATGCCTTTTACTGCAAGGTTTTGACTAAGCGCGATAAAATACTCATCAGCAATAATGAGATCATCCCAGTTATGTAGGCTTTCTCGGATAAAATCATCAATGCGGCCACGAATTTCTTCCGTGGCATCTTTGGTAAACGTCATCACCAATATTTGCTCTATGGGTAATGCCCGCTCCAGTAATAAACGCAGAAATATTCGAGTAATGTTATGAGTTTTCCCCGTACCGGCACTGGCTTCAATTAGGTGTTTGCCTTGCAGTGCGATAGAACTAGCATTTAAGTTTTTCATTACATTATTCATTACTTAGCTCCTTTCTTCACTGAAGACTTAACCACTTGTAAGGCGTCTAACATAGGTTGGTATAAGCTGAGCAACTTACGCGAAATTTCATCATAGTGTGGACATGTTGGCCAAAAGTATTGCATGTAAGCATCTTCACCAAAGGCTTGGAAGGTGTTGCTGTCTGACCAAAACTGTTCAAATTGTGGCTGTTCAAAAACCTTACTTTTTCTAATTTTTTCGACAATATCACCGTTGAGTAATAGTGGCTGATGCTGGCCTAAATAAAACGTTGCAATTAAACGCTGCAATTGCAGTTTGGCATCAACAATGTCGCTGAAATAAAACTCGCTTGGCTTTTGCGTTTTAGTATCAAAATAATAACCATGGCTTGAAGCTACCGTACCTAAAATATCAGCATCTATTTGTACTTCATCCGCTTGGGCAACTTGTAAAATAAGTTGATGTAAGTACAAGGTAAATAAGTCTTTCGCTTTTGCACTGCTGCTGCGATAAAACACACACTTACCGGCAATAATAAGCAATTTAGTATTAACGGTGACACTTTTGGGGAGCACGGTTTTTAAGGTCTCTAACTCAGCATCAGAATATAAATTCGTATCAAAAACCTGCGCATTACTTGCACTTAAATCGACGGTAATACTGCAATCTATCGGTTCAATGGCTATTTCTGCACTTGATTCTACGCTAGCAACTTCATTCGCGGCTACCTCGTTAAGAATGAAGTGACTAAAGTCTTCGCTGTCTTTTTGCCAGCCTTGAATTAAATCATCAGTGGTCGGTAAATCAGGTAAGTTTCCTGAAAATTTTGCCGTTAGTAAAATATCTTCACAGCTTTGCTTACTTTGCGTTGGCGACAAATAGTAATTGAGTAAGTCTTGTCTTAATAGGTAACTATCTAGCCTGTCGGGCACAAAAGGTTCAATATCATTAATCAGGGTATTGTGTTGCTCTAAATATAAGTAAAGTGAGCGCTGACCATAGTAACGGGCTGGGTGCTGATAAAAACGAATGATGTCGCTTGCTGAAGCGCTGTCAACTTTAGCACTATCAAATACTGCGCTGTCAGTTAGCTCATTACCTTCAGGCAAGTTCAACGTAGCATCAGTTTCTTGAACTGAGCTTGCTCGTTTTAAATTTAACCAGTTGGCGTCAAAACTTGCATAACGGCCAAGGTAGTTTTGTTCACTAAACGCCTGCATCGGTAACTGCCTGATGTGTTCAGCTAACGCTTCACCTGTCTCTTTATCTGTACTTTCATTTAAGCCTTCGTTTAAGCCTTCGTTTAAACCAAGCAAGCGCCAGCCGTAGCCACGAGCAAGGTATTCCATTAACTCTTTTAGTACTAATGACGGTTGTCGTTCTTTGTTATTTTTAATGTTTCGGCCTTGGAAGCTTAAATACAACGCTCGTCTGGCAGAAATAATCGCTTCTAAGAATAGGTATCTGTCATCACCACGGCGTGATCTATCACCCAATTGTGCAGGTGTTGTCGACATTAAATCAAAACTTAGCGGTTGACGTTGACGCGGAAACTCACCATCGTTCAAACCTAATACCGCTATGATTTTAAACGGAATACTACGCATAGGTAGCATAGAACAAAACGTTACTTGCCCGACCATAAACTGACGGCCGGGATCGGGCTGACTAAAGTGAGCATTTAAATAATCGCGAATAACAGGCAAGCTAATATCGCTGTCGTAACCGGCATGCTGACAATATTCCACCAACGACTCTGTGGCTGTGCGCACAATGCTCAAGCCATTGTCATTTTCGTCTTCAAACAATTGTTGTAATAAATCGAATAAAAATTGCTGCCATTGTGTGGCACTGCGCGCTTTTGACATGCTTATGGCCGATAATTGCAATTGCTCAATAATCAGCATTAGCTTACCGAGCAATTCGCTGTCGCTACCTTCAATATTGGGTAACAGCATTTGATCTTGATAAATCACGCTGTGATCACCAAAAGCAAAGCCACGCATTAAACGGGTTAATCCTTGCTGCCACGTAAAGCTATCGCTGACGTTAGCTGAATGGGTTTTATCATCTCCTGCCGTTCGGCTTTGCGCTAGCACTTGTTGTTTATGGGCTTTATCTAAGCCCCAATGCACTGAAGCCGCTTCAAGCCAATGGGTGATCTTTTCAATAGCTTCTAAATTAAGACCAAAACGGTTTTGCATGGCCGGTAGGCGCAATAAGGCAATTAAACTTGAAACCTGAAAACGGCTATCTGGTAGCTTTAATAACTCGGCAAAAGCAGCAACTAATGGCTCAGCATCTTTACTGACTCTGTCGGCAATAGAACAAGGCAGTGGCGGTACTTCGTCTGCAATTTCTTGCCAACCACGGGTAAATACGGCATTAACATAGGGTGCGTATTGCTCAACTTGTGGACACATTACCAGTACGTCTTTTGGCGTTAAGCTTTTATCATCATTAAACTGATGCAATAACCAGTCATGCAAACCTTGAACTTCACGTAAGGCACTGTGAGCGCTAGTGATGATAATTGAGTCATCAATGTGTATCGATTTTTCTTCTACACTTTTTTCGGCCTTCTCTTCAGCCTCTTTTTTGTTATGTCGAGCATCAGACAAGGACAGAATATCTTGCTGTACTCGCGCTAAAATATTACTTGGTTTTTTTTCTTCACAAGAAGTTTCAAGATTTTGAGCACTATCACTTTCTTTGACGTTTATGTCTTCAACAGCGGATTCAAAAACATCAATATTGACAGTACTGTATTGGTACAGCAAGGCCATAAACTCTCGGCCTTGCTGGCCTAAGTTTGCCAGCAGTGGATTACCCACTTGGCGATTAATATCGGCCAAATTCTCCATTGATGTTAAGTTTTCGTCTTCATCAGCGTCGACGGTAAAATCTTGGCCCTTTATCCACGCTTCAATAGCACGTTTCTCAGTCACCACATCACCCCAGTAGGCATAACATGGGTTTAAATGAAAGAAATGCACATCAATTTTTTCACTCAAGGCATTGATAAACTCAAGCCATAATGGCGCCATAGCGTTAATACCGAAGAATGATAAACGCTGCGGTAATAATGTCGATCTGGGATTTGTTTTATCAGTTAAGTCGATATTGCTCAGATTGCTAATAGCTAGCGCGACAAGTTCATGGGGATCATAAGGTTGTTCGCTAACCAATAAATGCCAAAGCTTGCCTTGCCAAATAGCGCTGCTTTCCATGCCAGTGTCACACTCATCAGTTTGGTCATAAGCGACAAATTCGCCTTGATGCCATGCGTGTATCCATTCAGGGCGGAATATTAAATATTGTTCGTATAAATCAGCTAACTGACAGGCCAATTGATAGCGTTTTAATTGCTCGGCTTCGCTATGATTTTCGCGACAAGTTTCACTTTGTTCATTACCTGCATGATTTACACGCCAATAATCACTAGCCACTTGGTATGTTGTATCATTGATCACTTCATTCGACGCCAGCAAAGTATCGATACGCCAAGCTAAAACTTCACGCGAGTAAGGCGACTGTTCTGGCACATCTTCATCACTGGCTAAATTACGGATCAAATTCCACAAATATTGTGACGGCAAGGCATAGCGCATATTCATGCTAATACCGCGCTGCTCTGCCAACGACATATTGAGCCAATGTTGCATACCAGCATTTTGCACAATAACGGTATCTTGAGCGAAAACAGGAAGAGGAGAAATTTGCTGAATTTTATCGAGCAACACTAACAAATTTTCCATTTTGTTAGCTGGGTAAAGATAGAACAAATGCGTGCCTTTTTAGCCATTTTTTCTTATGACTAAATTTAACCACATCAAGCGTGATAACACTAGAAATCTTAAGCGATTGACCTTGATTTGCATTCGAAAAAAGCAGGTTTAGTTGTCATTATTAGCCACAACTAAAACCTGTTTATTCAAATGCACTAATAGGTAATTTATTTTGTAGAACTTTTACCGCACGCAGCAACAGGAAAAATCAACGCTTTGGTTATTTTTCCGTGCTGACTTTTCACTAAAGGCTTGTTAATAAAACCGTCAAATTTTGCTGAGTTGCTCATAGTTGGCATAACAAAGTTTTTAGATAGGTTAGCAATAAAGCCAATCGATTTTTTTGCTTTTACCTTTTTCTTGTTTCCCGTATTTTGCACGTTAGTGTCAACAACTGGTTCCGCCTTAAAGCTTTTTTCTCGGCTAGCAGCAACAATACAAATTCGATGTTCAGCAGCGCGAGAGATCAAGCTATAGTCAACTTCACATGGCTCTTGTATATCAAACGGTACTAACAATAAGTGAATATTTTTTAGTGCTGCGGCATTAACAACTTCAGGAATATTCGCATCGTCGGCAGTTAGCATGGCTACGCTAATATTTCCTTGCTCTAACGGTAATTCGATAATGTTTACGTCATTGCCTAATGCTGTCCATGAGTAGCGTTGGCAAAAGTGTAACTGCTGCTGTGTAGCAAATACGCCCTGCTCGCTGATGATCACCGCTTGGTGCGTGCCATCAAGTACTAGGCTAGTACAAACATATTGAAAAGGTCGCAACATAGCGCTGACTTGCACAATAAGTTGCTTACTTAAACGCTCTATTTCGGTTAACTGCTCACTATTATGGGTGATATTTTTATCAGCGACAAAGAATAATTCAGGCAATTGCGTGATGTCACTAAGATTGTTTTCAATATAATGACAAACATCCTCTATCGCTTCTTCGTTCGACTTATAAGTTGCAAATATTGCAGTATTTGCCGTTTCAGGCACTTCATTAGTTTCAACTACTGTATTTAATTGCTCACTTAGTTTTTGATAAAGCTCAGGTCGGCGTTGTTCACTGAGCTTGGTGCCATCAGGACGTGTTTTTTTACTGTCATCGCATGCCGACAAATCGATATCAGCAAAAACATAGCCTTCTTCAGTGCTTGCCATTTTTGCTAACACTAGGCCGGTAGGTGAAACGATTTGGCTTTGACCTGAGCCATTAAAATATTCATGCTCGTTGTCGTTATTTTCTGTTAATGCGCCAATTTTATTAGCTTGTGCTAAAAACACATTATTTTCACAGGCTCGCGTTGGGCCATGTAAATTGCTTTCATCCAACGAAAATGTACTCAACGATTGACATAACAATTGCGTGCCACTTAACGCTAAGGTGCGCGCCTCTTTAAAGTTAGCACTATCAGTCAACAGGCTAAGTTTTCCAAATGTCGTTGTGGCTACTTCAGCATCATCAGAATCACCGGCTAAAGAATCACACTCTCGCCCTGCTAGTGCTTGCTTATCTACTTGATGGATAAGCTCACCTTGTGGAGAAAATAAACAACTCGCTACGCTAATATTGGCGTTGCTTTTCAACTGAGAAGTGTTTTTTTGCAAGGTCACATTAATAACAATGTAACAATCATGCTTTATCGCTTGCTCAGCAATAGCTTGCAAAAACTCGCCATCGACAGTTAGTGCTTGCTCCCATGCTTGATGATGGTCAACGCAGTTAGGCTGTGTATTGGAATATTCAGGAAAAACAATTAACGATGGCTTACACGTTGCAGCTTCAGCGATCATACGAATACAGGTTGCTAGGTTTTCTTGAACATTTAAAGAGGTGGCAAACTGAGTAACAGCTACTCGCATGATTTATATTTCCAGATAACTAATGAGTGTTTGAGTTTTGCAATGTAGGGCATTACAACTTATCGAGTAGAAATTAACCTAACTGGCTACTGATACGGGTATTTTACTGTATTTTGGCAGAATATTGCTAGGAGCTGTTGATCTTTGTTTAATATAATCGCCAGTAAATATCACTTTATAAAGAGAACGCAAAGTAATTATGTTTAAATAACAGCTCAGGACAGATAAACGATTTTAGCGGTTAAATTAGTTAGAAGAACTTACCAAAATAACATTAAGTATATAATATTTAGGTAGTTAGCATAAAACTCATACTAACTACCATTAAGCTGTTAGAGGCATTTCTTGCAACTTGAAATAAAGGCTAATGGCTAGCTTTCACTATTTTTAAAGACTTACTTGGCGTTAGCTTGAAGTTTTCGCTATAAAGTAAGTTTTGATCGAGGTCATGAACCTCTAATGTCCAAGTGGCATTTTCTATAATATTCTTAAATGGATATAAAAAATACCATTCCCCTTTAGGTGATCCATATAATAAAGTGTTCATAGGGTAGCTCTTCTTACCGTCTGGCGTCGTCTTAATCCAACGTGCAGCAATAGCTGTTTGATCCGAATTACGGTTTACACCAGGAACATCAACTTTAAATATCAAACCAAATCTAGTTTCTTCATCATCACTGGTTAATATATCTTCATTTTTCTGTAATAAGTTATATTCACCTTTCTTATTAAAAACTTGGCTTTCAATAAACTTAAATTGACCTGTTCTCGTGTTTTCAAGAGATACATCAGTAACAGTTAAGTCGAAGGATTCTCGCGCAAATGTTTTTAATTTTCTATGCTCCTCAGTAGTTAATTTCGCCGATGAAAAAGCCCATGCCAAGGCTTCTCGAACCTGATTTTTCGCATTTCGAAGTGTATTTTTTGATATATTTTCATACTGGGCTAAGTCCATTAGCCCTATGCATTTAGCTATATTTTTATACGACTCAGGCGCTGTACAATAAAACCGAGCTAAACGAATATTGTTTAGTGGGCTATCTTCAAGTTTTTGTGCCTTGATTAAGTGTTCTAATGCGATTGTCCAGTTCTTAGTAAAATGCTCTCCATCCATATACATACGTCCGATACGAGCATAGGCATTGGCATAATTTAGACTTGCTGCTGTACGGTAATAATCTATCGCTTTGTTTAAATCTAAAGAAACTTTATCGCCAGCATGATAATGGCTACCTATATTAAAGTTTGCCCGAGGATGTCCGTAGTGAGCTGATTTTTGGTAATACTCAAAAGCTTTCTCGTCATCATTATCGACAAGGTTGTTAAAGTTATAGCCATCCGCAATGGCAATATAGTCATCTGCTATAGCTTGTTTACTATTTTCATCTAGATCGGATGCAGGTGTTTCCAATTGAAGAGTGCGCATTAAAAAATCGTACGTTATAGCAGCTTCATGAATATCACCTTCCCAGGAACTATGACCATGACCTGTTTTTTGATAAAACATAGTCTCTACCGGGTGGTTAAGTTTATTCAAGATATACTTTAAACGATTGGTATGCTCAAAATCAGCAATATCATCTTCACGTCCTGCAATTAGTAAGATTGGTGCCTTTAGCTTTTTAGCCAAATACACTGGTGAGACTGCATTTAAGTTTTCATCATACTTCCCAACGACTCTTTCAATACCCTTCTGATAAGAGGAGCCTGAACGATAATTGCTTGCGTTAAATAATAAAGGTAAATCATAAATTCCAAATGCTCCTATGACGCAATCGTATTCCTTTGGAGTGTTTATGGCGAGCATAGTTGAAGAGTAACCTCCATAACTGGCACCAATTGCACATTGATATTTAAATTTATGAATTTGCTTAACTTGAGTTACAGCTGCGGTTATATCTTGCTCAATTTTTTTACCGAATTCTCCGACCCCCTGTTCCAAAAACTCTTTACCAAAACCTGCAGAGCCACGAAAGTTTACTCGTAAAATACTAAACCCCCTGCTTGCGTAATACTGCACAGCTTTATTAAATCGATCACTTTCTTGAACATCGATAGGACCTCCGTGAGGCATAACGAGTAAAGTTGAATGATCTAGCCCTTTAGGCAAAGTCAAAAATGCTTCTAGTTCGGTATTGTCTTTGGTTTTTACAGTTAATTGTGTAGATGCAAAAAATTTTTGGTCTAGGAGTTTTGTATATGACGGGAAAAAGTTAGCTGCTTTATCAACTTCTTGATTATAAACATAGTACTGGCCTGGTTCATCTGAGCCATTTGCATATAACAAACTTATATTTTTACTCGCTACTCTATCAACAATATAGACTTCTTTATTCGGGAATGTTTTCGCAAGTCTCTTTCTAAAATCAGATCTTCCTTTATCAAAATATAATTTTCGGTTTAAACCATGCTGTTTAAACATAACAAAATCTAGGAGGCCTTCATCTGTAAATCCTGCGGATATTAAATCATAGATTGGATGTTGGTAAATAATTTTGCCAAGCGTTTGTTCCTTTATATTGAATGAACGCAGCACCATTTTATCACTGTCTTTATTGGTCAAAACAGCGAGGGAGTTTTCTGAGATAAAACCGAGTGGCTCCATATCATAATCGGTATTTTCTAAGGTAATAATTGTTTCCCATCTCCCTCCCGAGATAGGTAAAGACTTTATCACAATGGATTTATTTTCTTCATTGTAAACACCAGTCATCACTCTATTAAGCTTATTATCAAAATGATAATTCACTATGCTGCTTTCATTATGCTCCAACTCATATGCATCATCAAAGTTACCGGATAATAATTCATTGATATCAATGATAAAAAGTTGATGGTTTTGTGTTTTATTATTTTTTCTCTTAGCAAACATTAGTTTACTAGGTTGTTCTAAGAGGCGATCAACTAGATATCCCTCGTGTTGAATGTAGATAGGTTCAAGATTTTTACCAACTAAGTTTGCAATGATATTTACTTGCTTGCCTTTATGCGTAAGATCCATAAAAATTTGGCTGTCATTGAGCCAATTATAATCATTTAATACATTGTCATTACCAATAGCCAAACTGGATTTAATATTAAATTCTTGGGGATTGTATAAGTTTAAGTAATGATTCTTCTTATCAATAATATGAACTGAAATAAATTTTCCATCTGGTGATAGTTTCATCATTGAATTATCAGGATTGTCAAAAACGCTATTTGCCGAAATTGGTTTAGCTGATAATTGACAAGTAATAATTAAGCAAAAGAATAAAAAGAGTAATAATGACTTCATCTTTCTTCCTTATTTTGAGTTGCTAAAAACTCAAAAAAACTATCTTGTCCTGGACCACCATAGACTATAGATTTGTTTGTTAAAATATTTGGAAACTTTCCTTCTAAAAACTCTAATGCCTCAGAAGAACGGTTGACTAATTCAGCTTTTGTAATTGGTCGTCGATATCCCCAAGTAACAACTTCCAAATGGCCAACATAATTTATTTTTCCGGAAGTAATTTCAAACTGCCATAGTTCTTCATCTGATAATTCCCTGCGCCAATAATTATTTAGTTTCACTTCATCAATAGTATAATTTCCAGCTTCCAAATCTAGTAAAAAATAGTTGGTGCCTTCTTTAATGTTTTTTGATGATAATTTAATATTTTCTTGGCCACTTATACCGATGGACTTTAAGTCAAGATTGGTTTGTATTCCTAATAATAGGTAACCTTTATTCTGTGCAAGAATATTATCTTGGTCTTTATTTATTGAGGTTACTTTTTTTGCACAACTGCTAAGCAATACTAGAGTAATAACAACGAGAATAATCCGCATCTATCTTCCTTAATTGCTCTCATCCATTTAAAGATATCAAAATAGTAACTTAAATATTACAAGTTCAATTTTTCATAAAATATCCATTTATATTAGAACCTTACATGTAATTATTTTAAAGGTAAATAGAAAATAGGGATTAAAATCATTTTTACTGGACATTTTAAGCATGGCATTTAGGTTTAAAGTAGCGATCAAACAGCAGTGAATTTGAAAGCAGAGTTTAACTTGGTTAACAAAAGTTAGGTGATCACCTATTAAAAGCAGGCGTTGAAGTAATTAATGTAAATCGTAATGAGCTAAACTGATTTCAATTAGCAGAGACTTGATATCTTCATACCCAAATTAATCATAAATTAATGCGCTAAGGTAGTATGAGTTAGAATGTATTTTAGCTCATATGGGCTATTGCACTTTACATTTAACTAAGTTCACACCGTTGTTTACGTTTGTTCAGAAATATAAGTCTCTAAATCTTCTGCTACTAGTGGTTTTGAATATAAGTAGCCTTGAATATCACTACAACCTAATGCCACTAGTGTATTAGCCTCTTCTTGGCTTTCAACACCTTCAGCCAACACCGATAAACCTAGGTTATTAGCCATGGCAATAATGGTTTTCACTAATACAGCACTTTTTTCTTTCTTATCTAAATCAACAATAAAAGTTCGGTCAATCTTTAGTTTGTGTAACGGCATCGAGTTCAAATACTCAAGCGATGAATAGCCGGTGCCAAAATCATCGATTGCAATAGAAAACCCCTGCTGGCTTAGTTTATAAAGTAATGCGATTGTTTCTTTCGGGTTGACTAATAAGCATGTTTCAGTGATTTCCAGCTCTATTTGCACCGGCGAGATCTCAAAATATTTAATATTGACGAGTAAGTTGTCATAAAAATTATTTGCGAGAAGTTGCTGAGGAGAAATATTAATGCTCACTAAAGGCACTTCAACACCTTGTTTATTCCACTTTGAAATTTGACGAAATACTTGGCGAATAATGTTATCGCCGAGTGAAACCATTAAACCATTAGATTCAGCAATAGGAATAAACTCGGCGGGTGACACCATGCGGTTTAATGAATAAGAATGCCAACGCACTAAGGACTCAACTGCAAATAACTTCCCAGTTGAAACATTAACTTGTGGTTGATATACCATGGTAAATTCTGACGAGCTTAACCCTTTTTTCATGGCGTTATGAATTTGCTGCGCGTCACTAAATTCTTGATTAATTTGCGCAGTAAAAACACTATAATTATTGCAATTTTGTCGACTAACACTTGCTAAGGCCGAGAATGCATTATCAATAAGTGTTTCAATATTTTGCCCATGTTCAGGGTAATCGCTAGCGCCAATTCTAAAATTACAATATATCTCACCGCCAGCAATTTCATACTTTTCCGCTAGTGCTGATGATAACGCATCCAGCAATTCATTATTTGCATCCCCATTAACTTGATAATAAGCGATATAACGACTTTCAGAAAAATTACCTAATAAAGAAGGTCCTGGTAGCTGCGCCTGCACTCTCTCCTTTATGATATTTTGTAACAAACTGACATAGGCAGCAGGGTAAGAAGCCGTTATACGATTAAAATTTTCCATATTGATAATCAATAAGCGACCCTTTTTCTTTGGCATAAGAAAATGTTGTTCAACTTGCTGTTTAAAATGTTTTTTACTGGGTAATGAGGTAACACTGTCTAATTCAAGATAATCAAAAAGCGGTGCTAATATATGTCGGTTAGAGAAATAAAGTGCAATCGTTACTACAATAAAAATAACTAAAAACTTAGCAAGTAAAGTTAACGTACCTTGATATGTTTGATTTGCAATCGATTGGTTGGGAATAGCAAATACAATATGACTTGTTAACCCCTTGATCGGCTCAGACACATAGAATGTGTGTGATGTGGTTTCCGTGATAGGCAAAATACCCGCAGATTGACCTAGAGGAAATAATGACTTGGCTTGCTGTGGCCAAATATTGTCAACATCTTGTTGGGCAGAAAAAACAATGCTTCCTTGAAGATCAACCAAAAAGGCATTACCAGCCATATCCATGTCAATATTGCGTAGCACTGAAAGCATATAATCAAACGTGACATGGGCAGATGCCAAACCAATAAACTTTCCTTGTGATTTTATTGGTGAGGTAACAGCTAACCAAGCCTGTTTATCACTTTCAATACTGATATAAGGTTGACCAAACACCGCTTTATTAGCCTGCTTACCCGCTTTATACCAATCACGTTTTCTCGCATCATACCGCTGTGGTACTTGCCACTCACTAATACTATATTTTCCAGTACTATCGTCTACATAGCCTAAATACTGCATTCCATTTTTATAAGGATGCCATTTTAGAAATTCATCAAAGTTGTGATGTTGCTCTAAATCAAGATCGTGATCTTCTAGATATAGAGCAAAACTATTTACTTGCTCAACAACTCCCTGTGTCCAATGCGTTAGCTCTTTTACAATAAAATTGGCTTTTAGCTGTATTTCTGTTTGTATCGCCACCTCAATTCGGTTTTTAACATGTAGATAAGCAATTAAAGTTGATGCCAACAACCCTACAAGCAACAAAGCAATAAAACTTATAACTAACTTATTTTTATTACTTGTGCATAGCATTGAGATTCATTTCCATAATATTCCATTAAATATAGAACTTTTCCAACATTCGAGGTAAAGCTATTGCATCAATCTAAAGTTAAGCCTTAAAACGGTTAGCTAAGTCTTGCATTGAAGTAGCTAAATGCGCTTGCTCCCTTGCTGTACTGGCAATTTGAGTAGCACCCGTTGTGGTTTCTGCTGACATTTGTTCAATATTAACAATGTTTTGCGCTACATCTTGAGTAACGACAGACTGCTCTTCTATGGCTGTTGCAACTTGCTCTGTCATAGAGAAAATGTGGCTTATCGCACTCGTTATTTCTTCTAATGTATGTTCAACATTCTTCGAATTTTCGACAGCAACACTTGCTTTACTTTGACTATCTTCGATGACTTGATGTGCAGCGTTTGCATCCGATTGCAATGTACCAATAAAAGTCTCTATTTCTAATGTTGATTGCTGTGTTCGTTGTGCCAATGTTCTTACTTCGTCTGCAACAACAGCAAAGCCGCGGCCTTGCTCGCCTGCTCGTGCAGCTTCAATGGCGGCATTTAACGCGAGTAAATTAGTTTGCTCAGCAACAGACTTAATCACATCAACCACTTTGGTAATGTTGGTGCTACTCTCGTGTAAATTATTAATTTGTTTTGCTAAGCTATCAATTTCGACGGATAACACGTCAATTGATTGATAAGAAAGTTGCACAACACCTAAGCCTTTTTGCGCTTGGTCATTGGCTTCTTTTGCTGAATCTGCGGTTAGTTGCGTATTTCCAGCTACTTCTTTTACTGTGGCAGATAGCTCTTCGACAGCTGCAGCAATACCTACGATACTTTCTTGTTGGTCTGTCATCGTTGTTGCATTGTATTCACAGGTAGTTGAGGTTTCTTCGGCCGCAGCAGCTAATGTTAAGCTCGAATTAGATATTTCATTAACAGTTTTTGAGAATTGCTCTAAGGTTAAATTCAGTGCTTTAGATATTTGACCTAACTCACTTTCTCCTTGTAGCGTTGTACGAACCGTTAAGTCGTTTTCATCTCTTACTTTTTCCATCACAAAAGTCAGTTCTTTTACTCGAGCAGACAAATCTTTAATAGAAATGATACTGATGAAAATAACCAAAACAATAACAGTCAAGGTGACAACGATATCAATAACCAGAATATTGAAAGTTTCATCTGACTTTTGCTTTGCTAACGTAAGTAGGTGATCAGAGACTTGGTTTTCAATTTTTTTCAATTGCCCTATTCTGATAGTGGCTTGCTGGAACCAGTGCACTGCATCAACACCAAATCCTGTCGTTTTGCTTTCTGCAATACTACGTAGTTTTTCAACTTCTTTAACTGCGGGGTGCGCTAATTGTTCTTGGTAATAAGCAATATTTTCGGGTGTCGCAAAGGCAAGAAAATTACTCATAAATGTCTCTTGTTGAGTAACAAGCGAGACAAATTTAACAAAAACTCCATCATTAAATTTATCGGATGCAAACGTGCTACTCATTACTGCGCGTTCAATACCCGCACGTTCTTTTCCTTGTAGAAAATTATAGTAAGCAATGGTTTGTTTAGCAATATTGGCATCACTACTAAGTGATGCAATCAACGTAGATACTGATAATAACTTGGCATTTAATTGCGTGTAATAGCCAATTGCTTGTTTTGCTTCAATATCTAAATTATCAACTTTAGTTCGTATTTGACTGAGTTGAGCCAACTCATTATTAATCTGCTGATTCAACTGGCTAATTTGTAGCTGTTCGAACGAATTTACCGACAAAAACTGCGTTTTTATATCTTGTTTACTGTCAGTTTCATTACGTTGTGTACGTAATTCATTAACAAACTTATTTCCTTTTGAGCTCAAAAATCCAGCCGTTGCCCCTCGCTCTTTTTGTAGCTCATGCACTAACTCACTGTAAGTGATAGATAGTTTGGTTAACTGAGACAAACTTTCCACTTCATTATTCACTAAATAGTTTTGCTTTAGTGTTGAAATGCTTAACCATAAAAAACCAATCAATGGCAACGCGAGTAAAATAAATATTTTATTTTTAAATGAGATATCAGAAAACTTCACTACTTATCCTTTTCATAAGAGTAATTTAAGTTTGTTTCGGGAATAAGTGATACTGCAGGCACAAATCAAATACAGACAGAGATATGGTGACTTAACCTTAGAATTAAGTGTACTTTACCATATCCACATGGCTTGGTTTATGATGCAAATCAACTATGCCCAGATAAGACTAAAATGTTAATAGCAATCATTATTATAGGAAGTATTATTAACCTTTCTATAAGGCATTAGTCTAGTTACTATTTTTTTAAATTAACAAATTAATTACTAAAAAAGTATCGCAGAATTGTTTTTAATAGTTAATGAAATGTAATCGTGGTAGTGGTAGCTGAGTTTAAACTACCACTTTATGACAAAGGTTTTATTTTTCCCAAATACCTTTATGAAGTCGACCTTGGAATTTAATGTCGTCAGACTGAAATGCCATATCGGCGTCAGTTGGATTTTCAAGCTGACGCTTAGCATTATAATCTTTCATCAGCGCTACAATGGTTGGGGTAAGCTGCACAATTGCCACCACATTAACTAAGGTCATTAACCCTAATGCGACATCAGCCATGCTCCACACCTGTTTTAAACTAGCACTTGAGCCCCAAAATACCATGGCTAAATACATCAGGGTGTAAATTGTGCGGCCAACTTTATTGTCTAGCTTAAAAAAGTGTAAGTTGCTTTCCGCATATGCGTAATTGGCAACAACGGAAGTAAATGCAAACAAGCTGATAGCAGCGGAAACAAAGTAAACACCGCTTTCACCTAAGTGATAAGTAATGGCATTTTGAGTTAAACGAATACCCTCCATTTCACCACCAATATTAATATCAGCAAGTAAAATAATCACCGCTGTACACGTACAAAGTACAATAGTGTCTAAAAACACGCCGAGCATTTGCACATAGCCTTGTGTGACTGGGTGGTTCGGTACTGGTCTTGCGCTGGCAGCGGCATGCGGCACACTACCCGCGCCCGCCTCATTAGAATACAAACCACGTTGTATACCGTTTTTAATTGCTGCACCTAGCATACCCGCTCCCGCTTCTTGTAAACCAAAAGCCGAGGTAATAATGTCGTAAAGCATGGCAGGCACGGCACTAAAATTCATCAAGGTGATTGCAACAGCAACAAGAATGAACGCTATGCCCATAAATGGCACAATTAACTCTGCAAAACGAGCAATTCGCTTCAAGCCACCTAAAACAATTAGCCCTGCTAATATGGTAATAACGGCACCAGAGTACATACTAGGAATATTAAAAGCATGATTTAAAGAATCAGCAATAGTATTGGCCTGCATGGCACTAAAACTAAAGCCGTAACCGAGGAATAAACATAGAGAAAATAGAATCGCTAACCAACGCTGATTAAGCCCTTTTTGTATGTAATAAGCCGGCCCGCCACGATATTCCTTATGATCATCGTTTACTTTGTAAAGTTGACCTAAAACACTTTCCGCAAAACCGGTTGCCATGCCGAGCAAGGCAATAACCCACATCCAAAATATTGCGCCACTACCACCAAGAGAAACAGCAACAGCAACGCCTGCTAAATTGCCAGTGCCAACTCGTGCAGACAACCCAATAAATAACGCTTGCAGTGAACTAATACCTGAGCCATTTTCGCCATTCTCATCAGTGCCTTTGGTACTATTTCGCATGACAGAAAACATATGTCGAAAATTAAGAAATTGTACAAATTTTAACTTATAGCTAAACCAAAAGCCGGCGAATAGCAGCACATAAATCAAAACCTGGCCATCGCCCCAAAGTACATTGTTAATACTGGCAATGACTTGCTCTACATTCATGCGACTTATCCTTATTGCTTAGGTGAGATATTTCTAGATATAACCAATAACTCTACACTACTATAAATAGCTACGCTGATTCAATTTGATAACAAAATAATGTTGCTAGTAACAATTTACTGCAATTTGTTGGCTCAATGACAAAAAATTAATCAAGCAGCCATTACTTAAAAAAGTTAAGAAAGTTAAGAAGGCTAAAAAGTCAGTAGCATTTACGGTGAATAAAACCTACTACTACTGACCTGTTTTCAATACGCCTACGTGTTATTTAGCACTTATTATCGATTAGTTAATTCAGTTATTTTTGCTTTTGAAAACCAACTAAACAACACAGGTAAAACAAACAATGTCAGTAATGTAGCAGTTACTAAACCACCGACAATAACACTGGCTAATGGTCGTTGAATTTCTGCGCCAACACCGTTTGACATTAACATTGGAATTAGTCCTAACGCGGAAGTAATTGCCGTCATCAATACCGGACGTAGGCGCGACGTTGCCCCTTCAAATACTGCCTCTGATATTGCTAAACCATCTTGTATGCGTTGATTAATACTCTCTACCATCACCACACCGTTTAGCACTGCAACACCAAATAGCGTTATAAAACCAACTGAGCTAGGCACCGACAAATACTGACCGGAAATATAGAGTGAAAATATGCCGCCAATAATCGCTAACGGAACATTGACTAATATCAACATCGCTTGTCCTGTTGAACCAAAAGCAAAATATAACAACAAGGCAATTAAGCCTAATGACACAGGCAAAACAATTGCTAAACGAGCTTGTGCACGTTGTTGGTTTTCAAATTGACCACCAATAACCACCGAATAACCTGCAGGTAAGTCTACATTTGCACCAATAACACGGCGAATATCAGCAACAACACTGCCCATATCACGACCTTGCACATTAGCTTGGATCACTACTCGACGTTGCACATCATCACGGCGCACTTGTGGTGGCCCTGACTCAAGTGAAATGTCAGCAATATCACCTAAACGCACCCAAGCACCTGTTGGTGACTGCAAGCGCAGCTCTGCGATAACTTCACGGTTGTTACGACTTTTTTCTTGCAGTCGAACATAAATATCATAACGCTCATTGCCGTTAATCACTTGCCCTGCCGTTGTACCGCCAATACCGTTTTTAACCACATTCATAACATCGCCAACCGAAAAACCATAACGTGAAAGTTGCTGTCTATTGGGCTTGATCACTAATTGCGCTTCACCAACAATTTGTTCCATAGCAATATCACGCGCACCTTCAACGGCTTTAATTTCGGCTGCTATTTCTTGCCCCTTCGACGCTAAAGTAGCTAAATCAGGACCAAATAATTTAATCGCTAATTGTGCTTTAACCCCAGAAAGTAGTTCATCAACACGTGTGGCGATAGGTTGTGAGAAGTTCAGAAGTAAACCTGGGAACTGCTCTAGTTCAATTTCCATCAACCGCTGTAATTCATAACGGTCATTTGCACTCGTCCACTCACTAACTGGCTTTAATCCAATATAAATTTCGATGTTATTAACCGGCTCAGGATCACCACCAATTTCTGCTCGTCCCATGCGGCTTAAGGTATATTCAACCTCAGGAAATGCCATCAGCTTTTCTTCCAAAATCGGTGCCACTTGTAAGGCAGTTTCTAAACTTGATGATGGCGCTAACGTTGCTCGAAGGTTAATAGTGCCTTCTTCAAGTTCGGGTACAAATTCGGTACCAATTTGTGGCACTAATGCAATCGCCGCAAGCAATAAAATAACTGAAGAGGCAATAACTAACTTAGTGCGCTTCATTGCTATCGCTAAACTTTTGCGATACCACCTATCCAATGGACGTAAAATAATACTTTCGCGCTCTGTAACGCCTTTAGTAAATAAGTACGTCGCCATTGCTGGCACCACAATTAAGGCAACAAAAATGGCTGAAATAACCGCTAAAATAATACTAATCGCCATCGGTTGAAATAACTTAGCTTCAACACCTTCAAAGCTAAATAATGGCATAAACACCACCAGAATAATCGAGGCTGCAAAAAACACCGGACGAGCGACTTCCTTTCCCGCTTGCTTTAAACGTAGTGGAATACCGCCATTATCATTTTTAGCAATCACACCTGTAATATGGGCTTCGTCAGAACGATTAAGATGTTTAAACATATTCTCAACCATCACCACAGAGCCATCAACCAACATACCAATGGCAACAGCAATACCGCCTAATGACATTAAGTTAGCTGACAAGCCTAAATAGGACATAATCATCAAGGTAATCGCGATGGAAATAGGGATAGAAATTAACACTAAGAAAGTGGCACGCAGGTTCATCAAAAATAATGCTAAAACAATAGAAATAAAGATAAAAGCAAGAATTAACGAATCAACAACTGTGCTAACCGCTTTAACAATTAAGTCAGATTGGTCATAAAAAGGTTCAAAACGAACACCTTTGGGTAATGCTTGTTCAATTAATGGTATACGAGCATTAATACCATCAATGGTTGCTTTAGTATTGGCGCCCATACGTTTAAGTACAATGCCTGAAACTACTTCACCTAGGCTTTCAGTGTCACCATTTTCTGTCCGGCGTGTCATGGTTACCGCGCCCTGACGAATTTCACTACCCAGCTCAACCGTGGCAACATCAGCAACCGTAATAACTGTTCCAGCAACTGTTTTCACTGGCACTTGCGAAATATCAGTAATACCCGCTTCACCGCCACTGAACCAACCAGTACCACGAATAACCAGCTGTTCTTGGCCTCGGTTCATGTACCAACCGCCAACGTTACTATTGTTGTTATCTAAAGCAGTTACAATATCCGCTTGCGTTAACTCGTAAGATAATAATTTGCTTGGTTCAATATTGACTTGATATTGACGAACATCACCGCCAAATGACAATACATCAGTAACACCATCAACAGGCATCACTAATAGTTTCACTATCCAATCATTAAGGCTACGCAACGCCATCGCATCATAGCCAGCATCTTTATCAGCTATCAATAAATACTGAAATACTTGTCCTAAACCAGAGGTATTTGGCCCCATTTCAGGTGTTCCTACACCCGCAGGAATAAGCTCTTTTGCTGCTTGTAAGCGTTCAAACACTAATTGGCGGGCAAAATAAATATCCGTGCCTTCCTTGAAAACAACCGTAACACCTGAAAGGCCAGTTTTTGAAATTGAACGAACTTGCTCAACATCAGGCATAGCATACATTACCGCTTCTATTGGGTAGGTAATTAACTGTTCGACTTCTTCAGCCGCTAACCCAGGGGCTTCGGTGTTTACCGCCACTTGTACGTTCGTTACATCCGGAAAGGCATCCAAATTAAGTTTTGGGATGATAAATACCGAACCGACCAGTGTTGCCACTAACATCAACATCACCAACAGGCGATTATTGACAGAAAGATCTATTAATTTATTAAACATGAATTTCTGCTCCTATTGCTTTCGCTACTGATGATTGACTAGTGGCCATGCGGGTCAAAGCCACCTTTTGCAATTTCAGAGGCAACAAAAAATGCGCCTTTGGTGACTATTCGCGTTTGTGGAGCAAGCCCTAATATTTCACGATAAGCGCCTAGTGAACGTCCTAATTCAATTTCTACTGCAGCGAATTCACCGGGATTATCCTCAACAAATACCGTCCAATCACCGTCACTGGAGCGCATAAGGGCTGACTCAGGTACTGCCATCACTTTGGTTTGTGTATTGAAACTAAAGTTAACGTTGACGAACATACCCGGATGTAAGCGATCATTTATGTTTTTCACCACTAAACGAACAATGCGAGTTCGCGTTTTCGGGTCGATAGTATGAGCTTCTTGAATAACGGTTGCCGCAAATGACTCTTTAGCCATTTCAAGCACCGCTTGAGTGCCTTTAGGTAAGTTCAATTGTTTACTGGGTGACACTCTGGCTTCTACCCAAAGTTCACTTTCATCGGCAAGTACCATAATAGCTTCACCTGCCGAAATACGCTGACCTTGGGCGAAATCATCACTGAGCACTGCACCTTCACGCTGGGCAATTAAAGTGTATTCCCCTAGCTCTCCTAAATGGACATTTGATGAGTGATCTTTAGCTACTTCAGCAATTGCAGTTTCAGTTAAACCAAAGGCTTTTAAACGGCTATACGCAGAAACATAATCAGTTTGAGAGCTTAACAAGCGACTTTCACTAACCGTTGCTTTACCGAGCTTTTTGTTTCGTTGCCAATCATTGTAAGCCACACGGTAATTCGCTTGTGCCTCGGCGACCGATTCACTAAAAAGTGTCACTAAAGCATCACCTTTTTCCACATGTTGTCCCAACGTCGCATGTCGAGCAACAATCACCGACTCAGTGCGCGGTGAAACTACATAGCTTTTATAACCATTGGCTTTTATTTCACCTGGCGCATACACGTTATTGGCGAATACTTGCGGCACAACAGGGGCAACTTCAATACCGGCAATGGCCATTTTTTCAGGGCTAAAACTAATGCCCTCTTCATGTGCTTGTTCATCCGAAGTTTCCGCTTCACTATGTTGATGATCATCGGCTTTATTTTCTGTTCGATGTTTTGTTTCTTGAACAGTGCTAACTGCATGTGAATGATCATGTTCTACATTTTTATTTGATGCACTTTCATTTGAGGAACTTTTACTTACTAATTGCTGGTGTTCATCACGTGATTGAAGCTTATTTTCTGCTCCCTCTACCGCAGCGCTTAGTATGATACCAAGGAGTAAAACTACCTGGTAAGGCTTATAACTTGAATGCTTATTTTTATTAAAACCATCGAACCATGTATTTTTTTTGTAGCGTTTAATATTAGTTGTTGTCATTTTCAAAATCTCTAAATTTTCTATTTGAGATCATAAACCTAGCTAAATAAGCACATTAAAATCACAGTAACAGCCGGATGCTATTCATCTGTGAACTCATCAATGAGCACGGTAACTTACTAGATTTACAATATGTCATTGCCAGCGGAGCTAATTAACAGTTCCGTTTGGCAAAGTAATTACAGAAAATTAAGCGATTGGAGGGCGATGTTCTGGGGAGATCCAAAGCGACAATAGCGCAGTTTTATCGGCTAATATATTGTCGTTACCTTTGTGCAATAAGCTTGATTCAACATTACATGCGATGTACACGCCCGACGGCGCATGACAATGGCAGCAATGATGACAATCAAATTGATTTTCTTCAGCATCATTACTCACTTCAAAATGAGCAGAAGTTAATGTGCCTTCTTGATGTGAATTGTGCGATTCATCCAAGGTTCGATGAGATAAGCTTTGATTAGTATCGTTTTCTTGATGGGTACTGTGGGCATCAAACGCAGCAGCGACTGTTTGACTAACAAACAATAGTGCGAACATTATGATTATTATGCGATTAAACACAGACAGTACTCAGTTAAAAACGTAGCAGCAGTGTAAATTATTTATTTTAATCTAACAATGGCAGCCAAGCTTCAATTCAGGAAAACTTGATAAATAGCACATTTTTCGAAGTTGCCTAGAAATTACACGCACTCAAAAAAGTAAAATAAAGCATTAGATTACAAAAACTTAAAGTAACAAACCGTCAAAACAAATAAGTTAGTGGATATTAATCACAGTACAAATTTTAACAATTTCGTCACTACCGTCTGAGTTTTAAGCTAATTTACTACTCGATTTTACAAATTGACTGTTTATCCAGGCTGTAGCGTTTTCCTCATCAGCAAAGTATTGAATGTTTTGGCCTTCCTTTGATTTTACGAAAGTTTGCTCAATCATAATAAGTGCAGGCGAAGTGAAAACTAACGCTTTAGCGACCATGTTTTTGCTATTTAACCAAGCATTGAATTCATCTGATACGGCAAAAACTTCAGGTGTGCCGCCCTCAAATTCTAATAAGTTTCCTAGAATCGCAAACGGCTCATTATTCAAGATTGCTATATGTTGCACTAGCTGTTCAATTAAGGCTTTAGCGCCAACATCATTAAATGCACCTTTAACGGTAATGTTAATAATGTTGTTATCAATATTGATATTAAATTCACCATGTAATGCGTGCAAACTTATACCTCGTTACAATATCAAACTACTAAATTCATAATTGCACTGTGCTGTTGTGAAAGCAATAATAAATCTAATTATTTTTACAATATTTTAACATTTTAACTATAAGGTACTAACCCTTTACACGCGTAAAAAATGGCTAATGAACGCTTACCTTTACCGACTGCTGCCAATTGAATTTTACTTGTAATTGTTGCTTAGCATGGTCGTACCAAGCACCACTTTCACTTGCTGCATATTGCTGAGCATTTGCTAAGCGTTTAATCGCTTTACCAAAAACATAAACTTGCTTTTCGCTACTTTTCCAATTATGTATCACAAGCTTAACCGTACGCTGTGCTGGCATTTCCGCATATTGACCATTGCGTTGCAATTCAATGTTCAATTGCTTATCTATTTGCGTCGCGGTAAAAGATAATGTTTCAAAGCTATCATTAGCCAATGATTTGGGATCTTTACCATCGTCGTTATACATAGTTGACGTGGCTGATTTAACAGAGTCATCAGCATAATAATGTAAGGTTAAGTTTTTAGTGTTGTAATCTTTGGTCGATTGTACCGCATCAACCATAGGAATAAATGCGCCTGCGCGCACTAACACCGGTGTTTGCGTTAATGGCGCTTCAACAGCAACTTTTTGGCTACCTTGATAGCGCTTATCATTCCAAAAGTTGAACCAAGTACCTGATGGCAAGTTTACATCTACTGAACGTGCGCCCTGCTCAGTTACCGGTGCAACCAGTAATGAGTCACCATAAAGATAACTGTCTTTTTCATCAATTAAACTTAAGTTAGTTTCATCTTCAAAAAACATCGGACGCATAATCGGCATGCCCGTTAAGCTATTTTCAATACTTAATGAGTAGATGTAAGGCATTAAGCGGTAACGTAATTTTACGTACTCGCGCAGAATATCTTTTGTTTCACTGTCATGGAAAATTGGCTCAGGTTTAGCATTTTCTTGCGCATGTGGACGAAATACAGGTTGGAATACGCCATATTGTAACCAGCGTATATACAGCTCTTTATCAATTGGACTATCGCCGGCAAAACCACCTAAATCAGAATGAGTGTAACTTAAGCCTAACAAGCTCATTTGTAGTGCCAGTTCTACTTGTGGCTTAAAACCGCCCCAGCTACGGCTAACATCACCTGTCCATGGCACCATGCCATAACGCTGCGAGCCAACAAATCCTGAACGCATCAAAATAAACGGACGAGTATCTGGTTGAAACTTTCGTAGGCGTTGATAAACCATTTCAGCCCACTGATGACCATAAACATTATGCACTTCATCACCAGTAACATTTTCACCGGCTAAGTTATGTAAGCCATTGACAGGATGCACTTCTGGCTCTCCTAAATCGCCCCACCAACCTGCAACGCCTTGCTCTGCTAATTGCTGATAGTATTGCCAAAACCAGTCTTGTGCCTTGCTATCAAAGACATCAACTAAGCCGGTATTACCAAAGTAGAAATCAAATTTTTCCGGTGCGCCGAGCTTATTTTTCATTAATGCTTTATTTTCAACCGCACTTTGCCATTGGCTTGAAGATGTTAAAATAAAGGGTTCGGTGATTATTATGGTATTGACACCATCGGCTTTAAAATCTTTGATCATATCAACAGGGGTTGGAAAGGCTTTTTCATCCCAGTTCAAGTTACCCATATGGCCTTTAATATCTGGGCCAAACCAGTATAAATCGAAAACAATGGCATCAAGTGGAAAGTCTTCATCTTGATATTTTTGCACTACCGAGCGTGCTTCTTGTTCGCTGTGGTAACCAAAACGGCTAGCAATATTACCTAAGCTCCAACGCGGCGGTAATGGCTGCTTACCGCTAACATTTACTAAGCTTTCAATTAACTTAGGGTAACTTTCCCCTGTCATAATTAAGTATGAACTGCGGCCTGCAACAGCGCTAAACTGTAGAATATCTTGCTCAGTAGCAGCAATATCAAGCTCGCCGTTGGCTGAGTTGTCAAAAACTATAATGTATTTATTGCTCGACATGATTGCTGGCAAACCGTAATACATTTGGCTTGATTGGGTTTCATAGCCATAATGTGCGCGGTTATATAACGGCATTTTCTGACCACGGCGGTCCATACCTAATACGCGTTGGCCACCGCCCAAAATTTTCTCTTGAGCTTGCAACTTAAAACGAAAACCAAGGTTAAAGGGTGTTTCCTGCGACGCATTACTCACAGCTTTGCTAGTTTGCACAGGAGTTTTTGAGAAAAACCCTTGCTCTTCTTCCGCAACAAGTTCACCTGAAGGCTTTTGATAACTAATTCTTAATGGCGACTTATCAATACGTGCAACAAGCTCGTTAGTAGAGAACATTAACTGTTTATCTGACTCTTTAATCGTTAGCGATTTACTTAACGTATTTGCTAATACCGAATTTTGAGATTGTTTATCAATGGCAAACGATGGCAGTTGCTTCACACCAGTTAACTGATAATGCACTTCAAATGCGGCTTGATTAAGCGCATTAATTTCAACTACGCCATCGGTTGTTGTAATGACTAACTTGTTACTCTGTACTTGATGACTAACATAGTCACTGGCAAATAGCGAAGCACTAAAAAGGCTAAATAGCAGCGCAGTAAAAACGCTGAACATTGCTGATAAAGGTCGTTGGCTTGTTATTTTATCTAGCATTATTTAGCTGCCTGTAGTTGAAAGACAAACGAGGCAAGTGGTGCTAATTTCACATCGATACTCGCTGTTTTATCGTCACGCACGGTTAAGGTATTGGTTGCGCCATAAAGTAAGTCTTCAACTTGATATTGCCCTGCTGATAACTGCCATTGATTAATTAACTGCGCAGGAACTTCAAGTTTGTATTGAGCGCTATTTTCACTATCAAAATTACTCACAACTATCAGTTTTTCTTGGGCTGACCAACGAGTAAAAGCAAATTGTAAATGGTTATAGCTGGTTAATGCTTTGCGGTTTACTTCGTGTAAGCTGGCATATTGCCCTTGCATTGCGCTATTTTCGGCTGAAATATTAAGCAAGCGTTGATAAAAGTCGCGTAAGTTTGTCTCAGCAGCTGAAAGTTGTCCACCATCAAACTTGCCACCATTCATCCAACGTTGATGCGCCGGTACGCCAGCATAATCAAATATCGTGGTACGAGTTGGGTCGCCAAAACCGGTTTCTTCGCTACCATCTTCGCCAACATCTTGACCAAAATAAAGCATGGTAGGTGAACGGCTGATTAAGGTTGAAACCACCATAGCAGGCTTAGCTTTTTCTGCGCTGCCAGCAAAGTCATTACTGGCAATTCGCTGTTCGTCATGGTTTTCAAGAAAATGCAGTAAATGACTTTCAATATCACTGTAGCGCTGCTGAATTGTCGCCAAATCACCAGTATTGCCATGGCCTTGCATAATATCTTTTATGCGGTCGTAAAAATCGACTTTGTCATATAAGTAATCCATTTGTCCAAGTTGAATATAGTTACGATATTCTTTTGGGTTGTAAACTTCAGCCAAAATAAACGCATCATTGTTAGTCATTTTAATTGAAGAGTTTAAATAGCTCCAAAATTCGACCGGCACCATTTCAGCCATATCATAACGGAAGCCATCAACGCCTTTGGCTAACCAATATTGGGTAATGTCACGAAATTTTTTCCATGAACTCGGTACGTCTTTATCAGCCCAAAATGCTGCGTGCGCTTGATAACCTTTAAAACGGTAAGACTCAGGTAAGCGAGTAAAAGCATAGCTACCATCAGGCTTTACGCCGTAGTTAACTTTTACCGTTTCATACCAGTCATTAAAGTGCGGTTGTGCAGCACGAGAGCCATTACCGGTCCACTTTGCTGGCGATTCAGCAAATTTACCATCTGCTAATGTGTGCTCTTCTCCGCCTAAAGGCGCGTAACCTTGCATCGGTTTCGGTACTGAAAAATCTTGTCCTACAACATAGTAAAAGTCGTTATCTCGGTCGAATTCAACGCTTTTATTATCATCTGCACCAAAGTCTCTAACGCCTTGAGGTTTATCAATCGAGTGATATGCACGAGCAACATGGTTCGGCACAATATCAATAATCACTTTCATGTTGTGATCATGAGTGCGTTTTATCAGCGCTTCAAATTCTGCAACGCGATTAGCAGGGTCATCTGCTAAGTCAGGGTTAACACTGTAGTAATCTTTTACTGAATACGGCGAGCCTGCGCGACCTTTAACCACATCGGGATCATCATTACCAATGCCAAATTCAGTATAATCGCCAATTAGTGCATGGTGTGGCACTCCGGTATACCAAATATGGCTAACACCGAGTGATTTAATGCCATTTAGCGCAGCATCATTAAAATCGCTAAACTTTCCTACGCCGTTATCTTGTCTCGTTCCCCAAGGTTTATTGGTGGTATTTTTATTGCCGAATAAGCGGGTAAAAACTTGGTATACCACGGGCTTGCCCATAACTTTTTCATCACTGACAGTGCCGCTAGTCTTAGCGGTCGCCAAATGGCTAACATCAGACGTTATAGACGGTGCTTTTATCGCAATAATGCAACCAGTCAAGCCACTCCCTAAAAGAACAGCACAAGTGATCGTTTTTAAGTTATTTAATTTCGTGGGCTTTGACAATTTAAATTTTGGGAAGTAACGACGCATTTAAAAAACCTTACAAAGTAAACGCCTGCTTCGATTAGATACGAGAACAAGGCGACAGGGTCAACAAAGACAGTATTTCGAGAGTACACATTTAATCCTTGCCTTACCAACTGCATACGAATTCATAAAGTAAATTAATTTGTAAAACTTACTAAATATCAAAGTAGGCGAATTCTATTGAAATGTTTTTACTGGCTGTTAGGTCTTTTGCACAAGTTATTAGGATGTATACCCAAATGCTATGCGCATTAGCTTGCTGTCGTTAATTCTAATATTGATAAACTTACACTGACAAAAGATATTAAAAATGAAAAATCTGCACTACACCGCACTACTGATATTACTTGCAATCTCTATGGGATTGTTAGGCACGAGTATTTTACTCATGGGTCACCATAGTCATATATCGATGACCACTGACTTTTTTGGTATTAGCGAATTACTGCCTAATATGATCTTCAACAGCATTGCCGGTATTGCCTTTATTATCGCAGCCGCTTTATCCGTGTTAGCGATTAAACGCATTGAACTGAGAGCCAAACTTGGTGCGTTTATCATTGTATTAAGTACGGTTGCGCTGTTACCACTTTTAGGGAGTAGCATGTGGATAGAATCTCTGGGCGGATTTCCTGCGATTGGCTCTGGTCAAGGCGTGATCAAGTATTTTGCCTTACTTTCAATCGGTATTTTCCTTACTAGACCTTATTTAGAAAGCCGTAAAGCGATTTGGTTAAATGCTTTTCCCGTCGTATTAGTATTGCTGTGGATTGGTGGTATGAAATTCACTTTACTTGAAGCCAAAGGTATTGAAGCTTTGGTCAGTAGCTCACCTTTGATGTCGTGGATGTATAGCGTTTGGGATCTTCAAACCACTTCTAACCTTATTGGTGTTTACGACCTAATCGCGCTAACACTGGTGATATTAGCGATATTTAATCAAAAGCTATTAATACCTGCGGTATTGATGTCAGGTGCGGTATTTGCGGTAACACAAACCTTCTTTTTAAGTTGGCCCGCAGCATTATCAAGCGAAACATTACTTTCTACTGGTGGTCATTTCCTGATTAAAGATCTTTGGTTTGTTGCCAATTTACTGATATTTACCACCTTACTACGCAGTAATAAACCGTCGCAAGCGCACTAATTATCCAATAGTTAGCTATAGGATCTCAAGCCAATTGCTTCCAACTGAGATCCTTATTTTTCATAACCTGTCATTTCTAAAAACCCTTGGCCTTGATGGCTGCCACTAAACGACACCATGCCTTCAAAATACTCAATACCAAAACGCATGATCTGACTTTTATTAATCACCTTCACTGTTATATCAATTCCTTCTTGCGCAATTTCAATTGCAAATGAGTCTGGATACTCAGCGTTAACGACTGACTGGTTGGAAAAGCGACTTTTAATAATAATATCTTCTGATGACAAAGTGCGAATAGTGCCGCCTCGCTGCATTAAACTGCCATAAAGGTAATCTTTGTCGGTAGAACGAATACGATAAACCATCAAAGCCGTATGCTCATTTAAGCGCAGTGAAAACCAATCCCAACCTTGTTGGTCTTCAGCCAACATTTGCGAGCCCCACTCGCGATCAAACCAAGCATTTCCTGTCACTTTTTGCCATTTATTTTGCCAGTACACTTCACCACTAACCTTTATAAAAGGTTGGGAATAGTAATGGCTAGCAATAGCTAAGTGGTGATGTTTTTGACTATAACCATTATCGCCCTGTAAAAAGTAATTTGGCTTTTGCTCAGCAGTTGAACTTTCAGCTAGCGTCAGATTCAAATTCACTTGCCAAAGTTCTTTGTCTTTTAGCGCCTCTTTTGTTGCATCTGGGCTGACATTATCTCTAGCTTCTTTGCTAACAAAGTTACCGTAATGTAAGTTAGCGGGTAAAAGCCCTTTTGATGATTGCCATTGCCAGTCATCAATTTTGGCATTAAAAGATTTAGTCTCGGTAACTTTGCTATTAATCGTAAGGTTACCTAGTTCTTCTCTTGCGCTGCGAAAGGCCGACTGATGATGCTGTGTATCAGCCAATGCGGCATGGGCAAAGTACCAGTGTTTACTCTCAACGCCACGACGAAATAAGGTCCATTGTGTTGCTAATGCCTCACCACTTTCTGTAGTTAAATTTGCCGTTAAATACCACCATTCTTGCTGATAAGATTTTTGCGGCGCATGAGCAGCTGGAAATTCAATAATATTACTTCTAGCAGGCTTTTCAAATGCGCCAGTAGTATCACCCAGCCCTTTTAACGGTGAACGTTTTGTCACTTCTTTATCGCTACAAGCACTAGTAAATAACATGATAAGCACTGAGAACAAAGCCATGTTGCAAGTGTTAACCTTAACTTTTTTCTTAAGGTTTTCTCGGTATTTTATTGGTTTAATATTCATGACAAATTCGCTCTAATATTAAGTTTATAAAGCGGGATCGCTAACGCCGGTATCAGTATCACCAAACCAATTAAACTGCTAACACCAAACGAGGTTACATCTAACACTAACGGCATTGACCAACCAAATGATGCAGGCAAAATTAGGCTTACTAAAGCATTAGCTAAAACAATCGCCACAGGCCAACTCAATAAAATAGTGCCCAAAGCCAAAATAAACCACTGCGACAACATATGACTGAACAGTCCAATTCGGCTATAACCTAAACTACTGAGAATATGCAAATCAGACTTCCTCGCCAACTCTAAACCATTCGCTGATAGAAAAAGTCCAAAACAAGCAATAGAAAGCAGCACAAACGCAATCGCTTGGGTCAGTAAAAATGTTTGTTTAAAAATAGCTAACGCCAATGCTTTAATTTCTTCTGGCTGATAAATTTGACTCTCATCTAGCCCAAGTTCTTCGACCAATTTTACCTTTTTAACTTCTGAAGCGTTAGCTTGTGAGTGTTCAGCTAAAAACACACCAAAACCGGTTTCTTGCCAGCCAGAAAGCGCCTCAATGCTTTTGTGTGACGGTATTTTGATAGCAAAACCCTGGTTACCATAGTCATAAAAAATGCCCTTTACGTGGCAAGTCAATCCCTGTAGCCCTTGTGTAATATCAATAGTTTGTTGCAATGCAATTGAGCGTTTGTAGGCCAATTGTTCGTTGATATAACAATTTTTTATTGTGTTATCGGTATCTATTTTTCCATTATTCGCAGTACTTACGCCCTTAGCAATACTTCCAGCTGTACTTTTGTTTTCGAAAAACGGAACAAACGCCCCCGATTTAAGTATCAAGCTTTGCTGCTGTTTATTTGAAGCCAGTCGGTATACTTCAACCGTGTCTTGTTGAGATTTTTGTTGAGAGCTTGGTTGAGACTTTAGTTGCGAACCATCTTGATATTTCGCAATGGTACTTTCAAATAAAACATATTCTTCAACATCAGTTTGCTTATCAAGCCATTGCGCTACTTTAGGTTTTTGCTCATGGTTAAAACGAACAAACAAATCAGCACTGAGTAATTGATTTAAGTAAGATTCAAATGAATTTTGAAAACTATTTACCATTAATGCCGCCGCGATACTGGCGGTAAGTGCTAAGTAAAAAGCCGCAATAGGTAAAAAGCGCCGACCCACTTGTTGTCGGGCATCCTGAAAAATAAATTTCAATCGAAACGAGCGAGTAAAAAGCGCCATGACTGCCAGTAAATATCGCAAAACGTTCGGTAGAATAACCACGCTAGCAATAAGTATCACGCCGTACTTAAGCATTAATTGTGTCCAAGAATCATCAGGCCATAAAAAATGAACAAGTAATAATGCCAAGGCAATAAAACCAGTCACTTGAAAATTAAATGGCTTAGCCTGAGCGCGCGCAGTAAAAGCAATTTTAGCTGAACTTATCTGTCGAAACTGTTTTATTAGCGCCGCCACAACAGCAACAAATGAAATTAAAAATGCCCATAAACTATATTCGCCGCGCCACTGAAAATGACCACTGACTTGCAAACGGTAAAGTTGATCTAAGGTCAGCCCCAACATAGGTAATAAGAAAGACACTAAGACCACGGCAATAAAAACCCCAAGCACACTGGCCAAAAGCGTTAAAATTAACGACTCACACAACATGACTTTTTGAATAGTGCTAAGTTTTATGCCCAGTAACCTTAACTGTGCTGCTAATTCACCACGTTTTGCCCACGCCTGATTTGCTGCTTGAAAGGCAATAAACAAGCTAACAATAAAACCTAAAATGGCCAATGCCGATAGATTAAGATGTAAAGCATCAGCAAAACCCTCACGCTCTTGAATCGACCAAGCTTCTTGAATAGTAAGATGCTTAGGTAAAGCCGCTTCGAGCCGCGCAACTTCACTGCTCGACATTTGCCCAACCATCAAGTGACTAAAGCCGTTAATATCAGGAAATAACTGCCAAGCTAGGCTGATATCGATTAGCGCCACCTGCCCCCAATCATTCACCTGATTAATGTTTACTGCAATGCTTTGCTGATCAGCTAACAACAGTTGAGCTTTTTGATTTGGCAAAGTGACAATACCGAGTTTATTTGCATAGTCTTGGCTGATATTAACTGCCTCACTGGTAAAACTTTCTGGGGCAGTTAGTACAAAAGGTAGAATATCGAGCGCGCGAAAAGAAACTTTCTTGCCATTGGCCAATGATTGTTGAAAAACATGCGCCGCGTTTACCTGTGAAAAGCCTAATTCACGTAATTTGGCAAAATCATTAATCGATATTGTCTTGCCTTTCTCGGGCAAAATATTAAAAGCAATTGGTGATTTTAAACGGCTATTGGCGGTTTGATATTGTTGTTTACTGGCATCATTTAATATCAGAATACAAAGTAAGGTACTGGTGGCTATCGCTAAACTAAAAATAAAGCCTAAATTCAGTAAAGGTTTACGAAAATATTCGGCCGCATAGGTTTTCGCGACTAAGAAAAATTCTGAATACTTGCTCGTGGTATAAGCTTGTTCACTGGCTAAGTTTTTGCTCATTAGGCTATGCATCTAACAAAGTTAACGTGCCGTTAGCTAATCGATAAACTTTGTCCATACGCCGTGCAACTTCAGCGCTATGTGTCACCATTAACAAAGCCGTATTATTAGATTTTGCCAGTTTTACCAATTGTGAAACAACATGTTCACTGTTGGTGTCATCCAAATTACCGGTTGGTTCATCCGCTAATAATAAATGTGGTCGAGCATTTAAGGCCCGAGCAATTGCCACTCGCTGCATTTCACCACCAGAGAGTGTTGCGGGGAATTTTGATAGTAAGCCAGTAATACCAAGTTCTTTTGCTAATGCTAGGCCGTATTCTGCTTGAAATCGGCCAGATAATTTGGCGCTAAAGTCAATATTGTCTTGAACTGATAAGCCAGTTAATAAATTAAATTGTTGGAAAATAATACCAATATATTCTTTTCTTAATTGGCTTAATTGCCCGTCTGACGCTTTTGCTAACGATAAATCAGCAACCGCAACGTCACCTTGTTGAATAGGCTCTAAACCCGCAATAAGATTAAGAAGTGTGGTTTTTCCACTGCCACTGTCCCCCATTAAAGCAATACATTCCCCTTGTGCAATGGCTAATGAAAGCTTGGAAAGTAGGCATCGAGAGTTATTGCCATCGACAATGTGATGGCTAAGTGCAGCTATCTTTAAAGACAAAGTTATTCCTTTTAACGATTCTTTTTAACTAATTGTTTAAGCTAGATTATCACTTGGCTACACTAAGTAAATTGTTTTCTATGGTCAATAATTATTCCTGACACAAATCGGAAAATAACTGATCAGCCAGTTCATGCATAACATCAGCTTGAGGATGGGTTTGCGCATAAGTTCTTAAGCCATAAATTCCCATAATAAAAAATCGAGATAATTGCGCTGCTGAGCGTTCTCCTATCAATTCTTTATTAGCTATCGCTTGACTAAATACGCCTTCAATCGATGTTTGCCAGTTTGTTATATTGTCTATCAAAATGGCTTGTACTTCATCATCTTGCTCAGCCAATTCATTTAACGCCTTAATCAGTAAACATGCCTGCGCAGCCTGACAACTAATACACTCTTGCACAACATGTTCGAGATAGTTTTTTAATTGCACTAATTTTGGTCGTTCAGCTGAAAAGAAATGTTGAAATTCTTGCGCTCTATCTTCGCGATATTGCCCTAATGCTGCCAATAGTAAGCCACGCTTATTTTCAAAAGCACAATAGATAGAACCCGGGTGCAAACCTGTAGCGGCTTTTAAGTCTTGCATACTGGTTTTAGCATAGCCCTTATCCATAAAGGCTATCATGGCAGAACGCAGTACCTTTTCTCGATCAAACTCAGCATTTCTCATAATTTATCAAATTCTAGCATGGCATTATTAACGTTAATGATTACATCATACCTTTATTTGAATGCTTGTTCAAAATAATACTTGAACGCTTATTCAAACAAGAGTATCTTGAATAAACATTCAAGATAGAGATAACATCATGACCGATAACTTATTCCAACCTTTTGCGTTGAACAATACTATTACTTTAAACAATCGTATTTTAATGGCGCCACTAACACGCTGTATGGCTGACCAAGATTTAGTACCAACACCAGCCATGGCAGAATATTATGGCCGAAGAGCAGATGCAGGCTTGATCATATCTGAAGCCGTTATTATTCGACCGGACGGACAAGGCTATCCAAATACGCCAGGGTTATTTACCCAAGCACAAATTACTGGTTGGAAAGCAGTTACAGAAAGAGTTCATGGCAACGGCGGTAAAATTTTTGCTCAACTTTGGCATACTGGCCGAGTTGCACATCCACACTTTTTTGAACAAGGCGATGTCCTTGCGCCATCAGCAACTGCTGTTGAAGGCAGCGTTCCTAGAATGCGTGAATTGACTTACCAAGTGCCAAAAGCAGTCACTCAAACTGATATCGATGGCCTAATTAATGACTATGCTCAAGCTGCTGCCAATGCTATTGAAGCGGGTTTTGATGGTGTAGAAATTCACGGTGCCAATGGTTATCTTATCGATCAGTTTTTACATTTTGATAGCAACAAACGTCAAGATAAATACGGCGAATCCCCTGAAAATATGGCACGTTTTCCACTAGCAGTAGTAGACGCCATCATTGAGCGCATTGGCAATGACAGAACCGCTTTACGCGTGACACCAGGCGCATATTTTAATATGGCAACAGATGCCAATGACCGAGAAGTGTTTGACTATTTACTACCTGAGCTAGAAAAACGCCAATTAGCATTTTTACATATCGGCATATTTGATGATGCGATGGAGTTCGATTATCTTGGCGGCACCGCGTCTCGCTACGTTAGAGCAAACTACAACAATACCTTAGTCGGCGTCGGCAGTTATACCGCTGAAACTGCCAGTAAAGCCATTGAGAATGATAACTTCAACTTAATTGCCATTGGTCGACCGTTTATTGCCAACCCAGATTACGTTGAAAAAATTCGTAAAGGTGAGGAAATAACACCTTATTCTGAAGAAATGTTAGCAAGTTTAGTTTAATAGCTTGTTCAATAGCACTAAGAAAAAAGGCCGATATGAATATTCATATCGGCCTTTTAAAATAATAAATTCTGGTTTTATTCGTAAGAGCGCTCTAACCAAGCAATTTGCATTTTTAAATCTGCAATTTCATCATTGGCATCAGTTAATTGCTGTTCAATCGTTTTTGACATGTCCATAGCTTGCTCGCTAGGCTCAATTGCTTTTACAGTATCTTCGTGAGACATAATGCTCTCCTAATTAACGTTACAACAACTGTATTATTACACAACAACTTTCACTTTACCCTATAAATTTAAAATTAAATTTCACTTCGAAACTTATTGACTATAAAAAGAAAGGAAACGAAACATAAAATTAACAATCAATACATTTAAAACAGTAAAACCTTACCAAACTGAAAACTTTCACGTTTAAACTCAAAACATAGACTTCAATTTATATTGAATTTACCGCTAACTATCCCCATTTATCAAAAACACTTCGTAAAAATAACCTGCTATGCGCTTATTAAAATCTACTAAAGTTACCGATCTTCACGCTAATATTGACAACTGCTTCACCCGCAAAGCCACACGTGCCATTGTAATGAAAGGTGAAGATATACTTTTACTTTTTACCGAGCGTTATCACGACTATAGTTTGCCTGGCGGTGGTATAGATGAAGGCGAAGATAATATTACTGGTTTAGTTCGTGAATTGCGTGAAGAAACTGGTGCCCATAATGTCAGCAATATTAAAGCATTCGGCTGTTATGAGGAATATCGGAATTGGTATAAACCAGGCTTCGATGTAGTTCATATGCTGTCATATTGCTATACCTGCGATATTGACGCTGAATTACTAGCACCTGAACTTGAACCTCATGAATTGCAAAATGGTATGAAACCGCTTTGGCATAATATTCACGAAGCAATAGCACACAACGAGTCGGTTATTCGTCATAGTGCCAAAAAAGGCTTATCAATTGAAAGAGAAACATTTCTTTTAAAGCTTATTGTTAAAGAGCTTCTTTAGCCCTCATCTATTAGTGAAATTAACGCTTTGATAATTATTAAAGCGTTAATTTCACATTGAAAATGTAAATTAACTACTAATTTTCAATATATTACTGCAAACTAAGATTTACATGTAAATAATTCTCATTTAGAATCAAGGGCTATATCAAGCTAGGATGTACGCAAATAAGCAATTTATTTGTAGAATGGATGAATAACAAACAAATCTCCCCACTGAGTTTAATTGAACTAATTGAGTCACAGCGTTATGGCGTAGAATATCAACCTATTGTCGACTTAAAATCTAAAGAGATTATGGCCTACGAATGTTTAGCAAGGTTCGCAGATAAAGATAACAATAACATTCCGCCAGATGTAATTTATGCGGCTTTACATGATAGTCCGCTCAGCCTTTTCCAAGTGGAATACCAACAAAAACTTCTACAACTAGACCACGCACCTACTAAAAGCGATATATTTGTCAATTTAGATCAAGACTCTTATTTTTCTACTGGCGAAGACAATGAAAAGAACCCGTTCTTAAAACTATTTAAGAGCTTTAAAAGTGCCAACATTGTGGTTGAACTAATAGAAAATTCAGAAATTAACGATGCGATTAAAAGCTTGGCAATGATTGACACTTTATCAAAAAGTAACATTAATACTGCCATCGACGATGTTTGTAACCCCCTTTCGATGATCTCAACCTCTGTAATTCAGTTAGTTGATTACATAAAACTAGACAAACATGTTGTGGCTGAGAAACACAATACCGACTTTATGTTGTTAGTTGAAGCTTTGATTCGTTACGCCCACAGTGCTGGCAAAAAAGTTATTTTAGAAGGGATAGAAACGGAAAGTGATATTGTTTTCGCCCGACAAATAAATGCTGATTACGTACAGGGCTTCTTATTTAAAAAATGGTTCCATCACTATAAGTAGAAAAATTAAAAACAGCGTAATAAAAAAGCCAACGACTTACGTCGTTGGCTTGCTATCTTTTACCATAGTAAAGTATTACTTGTCGGCGCGACCCATAAACTTACGCTCTTCAGTATTAACTTTAATTTTATCACCAGTAGAAATATGCTCTGGTACTTGAACTGTTAAGCCAGTTGACAAAATTGCAGGTTTTGTACGTGCAGTTGCTGAGCCACCTTTAATTGACGGGTCAGTTTCAGTGATAACTAATTCAACACTTGATGGTAAGTCGATACCAACTGGCACACCATCAACAATAATAACTTGAATACCCTGAGTATCTTCATTGATAAATAAAACTTCATCTTCAATAGATGATGTATTTAGGTTGAAAGGTGTATAGTCTTCATTGTCCATGAAAACGTACTCATCACCATCAACGTATGAAAACATTGCAGGTCGACGAGTTAGATCAGCAAAATTTAACATTTCTTCAGCTTTAAATGTTTCATCAACTTTACCGCCGGTAACCACATCATACATGCGCATTCTATAAAGACTACCGCCTGCTCGACCTTGTGGAACTGAACGTTCGATATCACGAACTATCATTACTTTACCGTTATATTCTATCGCGGCATTCTTTTTTATATCACTCGCTTTTGGCATGAAAAATCATCCTCAATTAATTAATGCAAGAAAAATAACATGTATTGCTGAATATGCAAGGAAATATATGCTAAATAGCGAGCTATACTGCGCTAGAGCATAGATTTAACAGCACAAATCCCCATCGTTATTAAATTAATTACGATTTAATTCATACAAAACTAAACTTTTATTGTGCTGCTGCGACCTTAGTAATAAGTCCAAAATTTTAAGGTTTACATATGTTCTTTCGCAAAACATTACTCACTACAATTATATTAATTACCACGATCTCACTTGCACTTATTGGTAAAAGCGCTTTAGCCAATAAAAACGCAGTAACCAACGACGTATATACCATCAAAATAATAGATAACTGCCAAGTTATCTCTGAAATTCCATTAAACCCGAAACAGGTGCAAGCATATTTGGCCTTGCAGCATGAAGAAAATAAAATGGCTAAGCTACAAGCTCCTATAACAGGAATTGAAGAGCAATTAAGGAATTATTCACAACAAATTGAGCAATTGAGTCAGCAAATGTTTACCAATTCAAAACAACCATTGCAGATAAATAAAGCTGTATTAGCTAAGCAAGAATTGGTGGTTGGCAAGCTTGATAATTTAATGGAAAAACATCAGGCTGACTTTGATGCCCTAAGTGCGCAAGGAAGATACATTAGTAAGATTGCAGATAAATTTACGCTATTAGTCGCGCCTCTGATTGCAGAGAATGAGGACTATAACATTAGCATTGGCCATCGCGATGATAACCCTATTAACAAGCATTGTAATAATAACATGGCTAGTGTTCGCTTAACGAATGCAGGTTAATAGCTATCGAATTTGCCGAGAATATCGGAGTACTAAACATCCGATATTCTCTATTTAACCTAGTTCAACGTTGAACCAAGCAATACGTTTTAACTCGCTCAAATCAGCCAATAGTTGTCCACGTCCGGCCATTAAAACCAATATGTAAGTATATATCGCGGCCATCTTCAGTTTTACCTATTTTATATGAATTTGCGGGCCCCATACTGCCATGAATTGGGCCTGAGGTTGGAGTTAAGCTATCAATCAAGGTTTTCGTACTTGAATCAAGCGGGCTGGGCATTGACTCTTTTCGTGGCGAGGAGTTTTCAGGTGATTTTACATTCTCACTTTTCCCTGCATCTTTTACACTATCAGATGATTGGCTCAGTAGCTCCTGCATCAATTTTTTAACTTTTCCTGCGGTTAAGCCGCTAACATTTTCCTGTAAATATTTTAATACCGCATCGGTAAGCTCTTTTCGGCGAACTACCGACTTAAACTTCTTATCATCCAGCAATACTTCAACAAAGTTTACTTTATGAATTGAAATATGCTTATTCCCGTTATCGTCAATTACCGTTACCTGTAAAATAAACTCTCCCGCATTTTTAAGCACTTCAGCCCATTTAACTTTCACCCCCATGGTTAATGTCCACTCATCATTTTCATCATTTTGATCACTAGTAGGAGGTATAGCTTCCCCTTCATGCTCTTTGCCTGCTCTAGCGCTGTCATCCGTCCCTATTTTTTCAAGATCTTTGTCTAGTAACCTAACCTCTACTCGTTCGATATCTTCATTAAGTCGTTCAGCTTTAACATCAAACTTCAGTGAAATAATTTCATCACATAAATCAGTAGCCACTTTATAATCAACAAAACTTCCTTTCGGTAAGGTCAATTCATTTGTGCCAGGCAATCCAAATGAATTGTCAGTAAAGTTGAGCTCATTGGTAGTACCAATAACAGGCCGAACAATAAAGCTTTCAGTATCTTGCATTAGCCTGTCCATTAACTTTTTGACAATATCGGCTAACGATGGTCCTAAAATACTAATTAGTTGCGTTAATACTTCGCTTGAACCGCCTGATGCTCCAGATGTAGCAGCGGCAACAATTTCACCTAGCTTTTTAGCAATGCTTTCTAAGTCTTTATTGCCATTCGTGCTGGCACTGCTTGGAGTATTCGGTGTGTTAGGTTCATCTTTTAATGACTCGGTTAGCGTTGTTAATTGCTTAAGGAGTTCATTCAGTTTTACTTTTAAATCATCCATTTCTAACCTCTAGTTCCCACTTGAGTCGAATCTAAAGTATAGAAGTAAACAACTGTTCAACCAGTGTGGGTAATATAGATTGGCAAGTCTTTTGTAACAATTAATGGCAATAAAAAAGCACTGAATAGTGAAGCTATTCAGTGCTTTTAAGTAAGTATTGGTTTTTTATGCTGTTATCAAAATAAACCCATTATTTACCAGCAGATAAGCGTAAAATTAAATTTTAAAATTCATTTCTCTAAACGCTTATTTTTCAAGCAAATAATTAAGCGCACCGGTGATAACCGCAACCTGGGCAATAATGCAGTTTTCATCGTCAACTAACGGGCTATCAGGATAAACTTCAGTAGTTGTTACGTAAGGAGCGTCTGTCAATCCCATGCATAAACCTAACTCACGAGCAGCATAATTGATAACGCCGAATTGCTGTAGAGGCACACCAATCAGTCTATTTTCATCATCGCTTGGCGCGATATGAGTCACTTTCTCTACCGAGTCAATGATCGCTTTTTGAAACTTATCTTGTGGTTTAGTGGTATCGCCGACTAAATAAAAGCCATCTGGAATATTCCAGTTTTTTTGTTCAATCGCGTCTCTTGCAGCAAGTGCTGGTCTAAAGTCACTGTTGTCTGTATCTGTCGTTTCATGAAGATCAATGTGGGCAATAAACTCTACCGCAAGTGATGCAACATATTGCATCGCAGCTGCTGATTCGCCAGCGGGGCTATCAGCATAAAAAGAACGATTAGGATCAATCGCTAACGGGTTCCAACGGTTAATTGTTTCGTAGCCCCATGGACTAATGCAAGGTAAAACAACAAAGTTAAATTCTTTCTGGAACTGTTCTGCCGTAGATTGTAAAAATCGAATAGCACCTTGCACACCACTGGTTTCATAACCATGAACACCACCTGTGACTAATACAACAGGTTTATCAACTAACCAATTAGCTGGCTTTATGGCGTATAACGGGTAACTTTTATTTGGATATTCTAGTAAACCATATTGCTCAACAATAAAGTCAGCTGCTAATGCATCAATTTTACTAACAACCTCTTCCAAATAGCTGCGTTTTACGCTTTGAATACTAAACCATTGAGACTTTTCAGCATCACCCCATTTTTTACCTTGTGTGCCTATTGAATAAGTTGTTTTATTTTTCATCATATTACCTAGCTACTCGCACTACTTAAAATGAACAGTTTACTGCCCTGTGATGCGTTTATTATACCTAGCGAGCAGCATATTCAAATATAAGTTAATACAAATATTTAATTGTTACTTGCGCTAAATGAGGTTTATCAGCAATACCGCAAAACTATATCGATACAGAGCGGAAATACAATAAATAGAAAATTCTTAACTAACATCGAAGACATATTGATAAATTTTTAATTTATAGGGCTTTTTTTCATATAAATGCTGCAAAATGAAATAAAATGAAATAAAATAATTACAATATAAACAATTTATTAACATTTACTTGCCAAAAGGAATTTTACTGTGCGCCAACAAAAATTATCAGCTTTATTAATTTCAAGTTTAGTCTGTGCATTTGGTGTTTCTGCAGAAGAACAACCAAAAGCAGAAGACCTAGTAGGAAAAAGTTATCTCGGTGTTCACGGTATGCGTATGAATACCGATGATGATAGATTGGCGCCAAATGACGTTGACTTTATCGAGCATGCAAATGGTGTTGGTGCTGAAGCAGGTTACCGCCTATCTGAATTTTCAGAATTGAGACTTTCTTATACGCACCTTAATTTAACCAGAACAGGTTGGGCTCCAAGCACTCCATCTGGAAAAAATATAGCGGCAAATTATTTATACTTTCCAACTAAACAAAACTTTTATGTTATGGGTGGCGCGAGTGTTATTGACGTGATTGATTCAGACGTATCAGCAAACGTTGGTGCTGGCTATCGTCATTACCTTAGCGAGCGAAGCGCTGTTTATTTTGAAGGTAACGGTCATTACCAATTTGATAACAAATATACTGACTTAAGTGCACAAATTGGTTTTATTTACTTTTTCGGAGATACGGCCAAAAAAGTTGTTCGTTCTACCCCTGCTAAAGCTCCTGTAGCACCAGCAAAAGTAGCTCCTGTTGTTGCTCAACCTATTGATAGCGATAACGACGGAGTTGTTGATAGCAAAGACCAGTGTAAAACAACACCAGCTGCAAACAAAGTTGACAGCAACGGTTGTACTGTATTTTCAGAAGGCAATGACGAGTTACGTTTGCAAGTAAACTTTGATAACTCTAAAGCTGTGGTAAAAGCAGAATATTTAGATAACATTAAACTTGCCGCTGACTTTTTAACTAAATACCCTCACACATCTTTAGCGATTAAAGGCCACACATCTATCCAAGGCTCTGCAGCTTTTAACAAAAAGCTTTCACAACAACGTGCTGATGCAATTGTTGCAGTACTAACTGATGAGTTTGGTATTGATGCGTCGCGTTTAACTGCGCAAGGCATGGGTGAAGAAGAGTTATTAAATACGGCTAACAATGCTGCTGCTCACGCAGAAAACAGACGTATTGAAGCAAAAGTTAGCGTAAAAACTAAAGTTGCTATTAAGCGTTAAAACGAGTTAACTTAACATTGAAAACGCTGTTGTCATTATGTGATAACAGCGTTTTTTTATGTCAAAAATATACCAAGCCTATAAAGTGCTCATGATACTAGAAACTATTAATTGCTAAGTTGCATAAGGTTACCACTAATGTCAGAAATATTTATTCAGTTATTAAGTGACATACGCCAATGTACACTTTGCGAAGAATATTTACCGCTAGGAACTAACCCGGTATTACAAGTATCACCATCTGCTCGCGTTATTATTGCCGGTCAAGCTCCAGGGATAAAAGTACATCAATCTGGCCTTCCGTTCGATGATAAAAGCGGTGAACGGTTGAGACAATGGTTAGGTATTGATACTACAACTTTTTATAATGATGAAATCTTTGCCATATTACCGATGGCGTTTTGTTACCCCGGTAAGGGAAAGTCTGGCGATTTGCCACCAAGACCAGAATGTGCAAATAAATGGCGTGAACAACTACTTAAACAACTACCGAATGTTGAGTTAATTATTACTATTGGGGTTTATGCACAAAATTGGCACTTACCCGATAAAAAAGAGAAAACCTTAACTGAAACCGTTAAAAATTGGCGGTTCTTTTATAAAGAAACAAACCCAGCAATTATACCAATTCCACACCCGAGCCCAAGAAATAACATCTGGTTAAAGAAAAACCTTTGGTTTGAGCAAGGTGTAGTTCCGATGCTGCAATCCCATGTACAAAATATAGTTACTAACCGTGATAAATAGCCATAACTACAATCCAATAAAAAGCACTTTCAGATTACTAGAAGAAATTAATCGCTTTATTGAATGACTTAACTGCATTAACGGCCTCTAAAAATAGTTTTCTATCGCCTTCTTAACGAATTTACCTAAATACACTGCATTGTGATTAAAACGAATCGAAGTTAAAAAAAATTGTTAATTAAATCATGGTCAATATATGCTAATTTAACATTATAACGATTATTGTGATGGAGCTGGCTGCAAGTAAGCCGAACGAATTTGCAAAACCAAAAAACTCAATTAGATGACATTCAATGCCATGAATGCGCCTTAAGCATAAAACTGCCTAAACTAGCAGAAAATCAAAAAGCACAGTGCCCGCGCTGTGGCTTTACCTTAAGTGCAATTCATCGCAACGCAAATGAAAGAATAGTAGCCTTTGCCATTACCGCATTAATTTTCTTAATCGCTTCTTTGCCCTTTGAGTTTTTGTCATTTAGTACTAATGGCTTAGAAAACAAATTCAATATCAGCGCTAGTTTTTTTATTTTGATAAACAATAACTATCAGTTATTAGCATTAATCGAATTTCTCACTATATTTGCCATCCCAACCATTATTCTTTTAACGGTTATTTACCTGTTAATTCCGATGAATAAAGGGCTATACCCAAAGCATGGTCGTTCGCTACTCAATTTAGTATTTAAATTGCTGCCATGGAGCATGGTAGAGATATTTCTTATTGGCGCCTTGGTTAGCTTAATTAAAATAATTTCCATGGCAGATATTGAAATTGGCTTGTCATTTTATGCCTTTATTTTATTTTCTTTATCAATGACATTAGTCGCGTTGCACCTTGATAAAAATCAGCTTTACACATTACTTGCTAAAGTTGAAAAAGAACACGATATCGACATTGTTTTAAGTCAACATCATGTTGCACAAGAAGATCCCAGCTCACATGCGCTGAGCGTACAAAAAACCTGGGCATTATTAATTACTGCTGTCGTTTTATATATACCGGCGAATACACTGCCGATAATGACAACAAGGCTCTTTGGTCAAGATGACCCAAGCACAATCATTGGGGGGGTTATTTTATTGTGGAGTTTAGGCTCGTACCCCATTGCCATCATTATTTTTATTGCCAGTGTCATTGTCCCGGTAGCTAAAATATTGGTTTTAGCTTGGTTAAATTATAGTGTGCAAAAACAAAGTGATAGCTTAAGCTTAGAAAGAGTAAAATGGTATAGACTAGCTGAATTTGTCGGGCGCTGGTCAATGATCGATGTTTTTGTCGTTATTGTTCTCGTAAGTTTAATACAATTAGGCCCAACAATGAGTATTACCCCAGGCGCAGCCACCTTGGCTTTTTCTGGTGTGGTGATCGTAACTATGCTTGCTGCAATGAGCTTTGAACCAAAACTAATTTGGAAGAATACAAATAATTATGAATGATAAGCAAATATCAACTGCAACGGTAAAACCCATTAAAACCATATCAACCGTTTGGTTTATTCCCTTAATCGCGGTCTTTATCGGCTGTTGGATGCTTTATTATCAATGGAGCAATGAAGGCTCTGAAATAACCATTAACTTTGCAACTGCCGAAGGTATGGAAGCAGGTAAAACTAAAATAAAATCACGCAATGTTGATATTGGCGAAGTCAGTAAAATTCAGCTTGATGAAAACGGCAGCGGTGTTATTGTCACCGCAAAAATCAAAAAATCTGCAGAACGCTTTCTAGTTGATGACAGTATGTTTTGGGTAGTTTCACCACAAATATCTCATGCAGGTATTTCCGGGCTTAGTACCTTAATATCCGGCGTCTATATTGAAATATCTCCCGGTAAAAGTGATATTGAAGCATATGAATATATTGCATTAGAATCGCCTCCCATTACGCCAGTTGGTACACCAGGCTTACATATAACGCTTAATAGTGATGACCAATTTGCCTACTCAAAAGGCGACCCCATTATTTATAAAGGTTTAACGGTTGGGCAGTTTGAAGATATTTATTTCAACTTTGAAGAACGTGTTGTTTACTACAATGCTTTTATAAAAGCGCCTTATCACCAGTTAATTACCAGCAACACTAAGTTTTGGGATGTTAGTGGTATAAGTTTAGATTTAAACGCTGATGGTATTTCAGTTAAAACGGGCAACTTTGAAACCATGTTAACCAATGGAGTGACTTTTGGCATCCCTGAAGGAATGGATATCGGTGAAAAAATTGGTGAGCGCTCTTATTATGATATTTATGCAAACTATGAAGCGGCTGATGATGAAAGATATCGTAGCTCCATTGAATTTGTCGTACTCGTAAGTGATTCCATTCGAGGGTTAACCGTTGGCGCGCCAGTGGAGTATCGCGGAGTACAAATAGGTAAAGTTCGTTCAACCAACCTCATTCTGTCTCGTGCTCAAGACAAACTAATAAAAGATGACTTTAAAATTCCGGTATTGATAAGCTTGCAACCAGGAAGAGTTGGACTACCTGATAATGACGATGGCGCAAATTTAATGATGGAGCAGAATACCCACTGGATTAAACGAGGGTTAAAAGCTGTTTTACGCACCGGCAATATTTTAACAGGTAGTTTATTTGTTGACCTTCAACACCAAAAAGAACAACCAATTAGCGAGCTCGCTAAATACGACGAGTATGCCATTATTCCTACTAGCTCTGATGATTTCGCACAAATCACTGCCAAAGCAGAGCAATTTATGGATAATTTAAACAGCCTTCCACTTGAGCATTTAGGCGAAAATGCTAATCAACTAATGCTAGAAGTCAGTCAAACAGCACTAGAATTACAAAGTGTCAGTAAAAGCTTAAACTCGTTACTTAACCAAGTTGAGCAAGAACAAATCTCTAGTCAATTAACAACTACGTTAGCTGGTATAAATGCCTTAACAAGCGACCTGTCATCAGGCTCAAAAGGTTACGAAGACTTGCGCGTTACGTTAAAAACGCTTACCGCAACCATGAATGAGTTAAAACCATTACTGAATCAACTAAAACATAAGCCTAACAGTTTGATATTCAACGACGGTGAAACAATTGAACCAACACCAACAAAACGTAGTGGAGCACAACAATGAAAACAGCGTTAATCATCATGTTATTGTCTGTTATGACAATGACGGCTTGTAGCTCAAATAACACACCAAAAACTCAGTACTATTTACTAAATAGCCCAACGAAAGCCATATCAGTTGAGCCGGCTATGGCAAAATCAGCAGCTAAAAAAGAATCGACGCTATCGATAACATTATTGGAGTTACCTGATTATTTAGCACAGCCTAATTTAGTATTACAACTATCAAATCATCAACTACATTACTCAAACTTTCATATGTGGGCAGAGCCTTTAAACGTAGGATTGGCGCAAGCGTTGGCAAATGATTTAAACACGATAAATAAACGCTATAACGTTTCTGTCACACCAGAAGTAAATTCTACAACACCAGCCGACATTGTGATTAAAATAACAGCATTTCAAGCTACGCATCAATCACAAGTAATATTGGTCGGGAACTATACCTTAAAGTCTTCAGATCTAAGATTAAAAAACGCAACGAAAAACCAAGCAAAACATTTCAAGTTCGCGGTTGAACTAAGCGATAATGGCTACCCACATGCAGTCGAAAAAATGCGTGCAATCACCCTGCTTTTAGCAGAAAAAATATCGGAAAGCATTGCACATTAGAAGATAACTAATAGGGGCTAAAATGACGCCAGCCATTGCACAATTAAATAAGTTATCTCTACCTTTTCAATTGCATCAATACCAGCATGATGCAAATTGTAAGTCATTTGGACTTGAGGCAGTTGAAAAGCTTAATGTTGCCGAAGAATGCGTATTTAAAACCTTAGTTGTAGATGTAGACAACTCCTATCTTGCCGTTGCAATTATTCCTGTTGCCCTCTCTCTTAGTTTAAAAAAAACAGCCAAAGCCCTTGGCGCTAAAAAAGTAAAAATGGCCGATGCCATCAAGGTACAAAACTCTACAGGTTATGTACTTGGTGGGGTAAGTCCTTTAGGGCAGAAGAAGCCATTAAAAACTCTACTCGACAGCAGTGCAACAGTATTAGAAACATTCTACATTAGTGGCGGTAAACGAGGCTTAGAAATTGAGCTAGCACCTCGACACTTAATCAATTCGCTGCAGGCTAGCTACGCCTCTATCACTAGTTAAAGCGAAGTCAATAATAATGAACATTACTAATATCTACTTAATTTTGCTAAAGAAACTCTTAATATTCATTAGTGCCACTTTATTTTCAACACACCTTAGCGCCGAACAAGCATTTAAAATAGTGGTTGGGCTGTCTAAGCCTCCTTACGTTATAAAAGAAAACATGTCAGGTTTTGAATTGGAAGTGGTGCAGCAAGTATTTAAAATTTCAGGAAAAAAAATAGAATTTATTTTCGTTCCTTACGGGCGCTCAGAAAAAATGTTAGAACTTGACGATATCAGTGCTGTAATGACAATAAATAAGCAAATGTTTCCAAATAGCACATCACTCAGTGAAAACTATATTAACTATCAAAACGTTGCAATTACATTAAAGAAAAATAGTATATTACTACCGAATATCTCAACATTAGCCAATTACACCGTTGCATCATTTCAACTTGCACATAAAGTTTTAGGTCAAGAGTTTGCCGATGCAATGGCAAGTAGTCCTATGTTTACACAAGTTGCAGATCAAGAAAAACAAGTCGAACTGTTGCTATTAGGTCGTATGGACGTCGTTGTCATGGATATAAAGATATTTCTTTACTACTTAAATAAACTTAACATAGCTGCAAAAGAGTCTGAAGTTACATTTCACCATATATTTCCTGTTAGCCCTTATAGAATGGCTTTTAAACATCAAGATGACGTGACGGAGTTTAATCGGGCATTAGCTAAATTTAAAGATTCAGCAAGCTATCAAAAACTCATAAAAAAATATGCATTCAATTAAGCTGAAGCTTGGTTTGGCAATAAAATGACTTTACCATCGCTTTTGTTAAGTGCGTAATGATCAAGCGCTTGAGCAAAGTCTTCAAAACCAACACTGGCATAAATATCGGTTTTAAAAATACCCTGCGCGAATAGTTTCTGCACTTTTGAGCTTAATGCCAGTACTTTTAATGGCGATACATCACCAATATATTTAGCTAACCAAAACCCCTCAATGCGAATATCTCTAAAGATCAAATCAGCAACACTAAATAACCCGCCAAGCGGATCAAATGTTTCAGTTAAACGTCCGTAAACAATCGCCGTTGAACTATTCGGCATTGCCTTTAACAACATAGGAGTATCTTTTGCTGCCACGGCATCGACTAACACAGTCGCGTTAAGTGTTTTAGCCTGTTGCTTTAAGCTTTCAACAAAGGTTTCTTGCGAAGTTAAAAGTACCGAAGTAGCACCGAGTTCCTCCAATACGCTTACATTAGCTTCACTGCGTACTGTCGCAATAGTTTTAAGGCCTTTGAGTTTTGCATAACGAATTACCCCTTTACCTACTTGGCTCGCTGCTGCATTAATCACTATCGCTTTAGCCCCAAGCTCTATCGCGCGTTCGACCAAACATACTGATGTACAGGGATTAACGATAATAGTTGCCGCCTGCTCATCACTTAGCTCTTTGCGCACAGGTAAACAAAAGTTTGCCTTGGTAATTGCATATTCAGCCCAAACACCATCGCTGCCTGGTTGGGCTGATAATGCCACGCGTTTGCCTTTTAACCATGCACCATAAAGCCCAGCATTAGCCTTAACAACAACACCACAACCTTCAAACCCGACAAATGCACCGTTGTTCGGCGCTAAGCCATATTTACCCAATAAATAGACAAGATCAGATGGGTTAACAGGTGCAGCCAACATTTTCACTAACACCTGCCCTTTACGTAATTTTGGCAGCGACTTTTCTGTTAGTCTGATCCGTTGTGATGATGTTAATTCACTATCATCACTAAGCTTTAACGCAAAACCTTTTACTGCTTCCATGGCCAATTCAGACAAACTAAGCTCCTGTTTTTATTATTTATCATCTTAATACATCACAATATAGCGAAGAACATAACAATGAGAAATAGCAAATTCATAAACTAACTTTATTATCAGGTTATTGTTAACCATATAAATGCAACAAAGTTAAAATCAATCATTTTATTTACACTTTACAATGTCAAAAGTAGAGACCTGAATACCTGTACAACATTCAATTAAATGCCTCAAAGCCTTTCCTGAAGATAACCTCAGACCATATTGCACTGTAAGTGTTTTAATTTAGAAACAAATCGCTAACAAATATACAACGCAGCACCTTGCTATCAATGACCACACACAATATTTTGTACATAAGTACAATATAACTTATATTCAACAGCGTAAGTTAAACATCTATTTGAAATTATATTATGGCAGATGTACCTAACAATCTAGGAGCTAAAAAATATATGCACCTCACCACTAGCTTTGGTCAAATTAAATTTATTTCTTCTAGGCTTGCAGAAGTCATTATCAATCAAGATGTAGAAGTTTCTATTGAATTTGTCGAAGAATACGACGCGATCATGAAAACGCACTTTCGCGAGCCTTACGCCGTTCTAGTTAATCGAATCAATAACTATAGTTACACATATGAAGCACTACTTTGTATTGGCTCTGCCCAAAACTTAAAAGCTGCAGCAATCATTAATTACGGTGCAACCAATGCACGGCAGGCTAAAGACTTACAGTCAGTTCGCCAGATAGATAAACTAACTATTAAGGAGTTTTCAGGATTAGAGCTAGGGCGTGAGAGCGCTATTGAATGGCTTGAAGCACAATTGCACAATGCTATTATCGAGCCTAGTTAAGGTAAAAAAACGCGATGACTAAATAATCCTCGCGCTTAGTATTAGTACTCGTTCAACAACAAATAAAGTTAGCTAACTAAGGCTGCTCAAATTGTCCTATTAAACCGCTTCAATACCAACAGATACCACTTTATATTCTGGGCACTTGGTATGCTTATCAGTAACATCACCAGTAACACGGTTAATCATCAACTCAGGAAAGTGGAAAGTGGTAAACAAAATACCTTGATTAACTTTGTCACTTATCTGTGCTTTTAGCACAATTTCACCACGCGCTGAAAATAAGCGTACTTGGCTATCATTGGTGATATTTTTCTCTTGAGCATCAATATGGTTAACCAACAATACATCCTCGCTAACAATATCACCATTGCCGGTACGACGCGTCATAGTGCCACAATTGTAATGCTCTAAGTTTCGGCTAGTGGTAAGAATATAAGGAAATGCTGCACCATTTTTTTCAATTTCAACACTTTCTTCAAAAGGATAAAAATGAAAACGCCCTAAACCACGTTTGAATGATTCAAGATGCAATATTTTCGTATCTTTACCATCTTTCGCAACTGGCCATTGTAAACCGTTCTCACCTAAATTATCCCAGGTTATACCAGCAAAAAATGGCACCACTTGTGCTATCTCTTCTAGCATAGTATCTGCTTGATAATCAGCCTGTTGATAGCCTAAAGCATTCATCATTTCGACAATAATTTGTCCATCAGTTTTGCAACCAGCTTTTGGCGTTACCGCAGCATTTACTTTTTGTACACGGCGCTCGCCATTGGTAAAGGTGCCGCTTTTTTCTAAAAAAGAGGTGCCAGGTAAGACAACATCAGCCATTTTTGCCGTTTCGGATAAAAAGATTTCTTGCACAATTAATAGCTCAAGGTTTGAAAGACTAGCAACAACATGCTGTTGATTTGGATCGGTTTGCACCACGTCTTCACCTAAAATCCACAAGGCTTTTAAATCGCCCGCCAAGGCAGCATTAAACATTTCAGGTATTTTATAACCAATTTCCTTTGGCATTTCAGCATTGTAATGTTCTTGGTAATATTGATGATTCTCATCTGTATCAACCGGGAAGTACCCCGCACCTTGATGTGGCTGACAGCCCATATCGGCGGCACCTTGAACATTATTTTGGCCGCGTAATGGGTTCATACCAACACCGCGGCGCCCTATATTCCCCGTCAACATGGTTATATCGGCAATACACATAATAGCTCGGCTACCTTGTGAATGCTCAGTCACCCCCAAACCATGAAAGCTCATGGCATTGTTGGCTTTTGCATAGGCCATTGCCGCATCTCGCACTAAGGCTTTATCAACACCTGAAATATCGGCAAGCTGGTCAATATTTAGCGCCATAATCGCATCATGATAACTTTGATACTCTTCAGTGCGATTATCAACAAAGTTCATATCCACCAAACCTTCATCAATAATGTAATAAGCCATCATATTGAGCACAGCAACGTTAGTACCCGGACGTAATTGAATATGCCATTGAGCGTAACGAGCCAGTTCAGTTTCAACCGGATCAATAACAATCAGTGGTGTGCCTTTCATCACTTTTTGCTTGATTTTAGCGCCCGTTACCGGATGTGCTGCGGTTGGGTTTGCGCCAATAAGCATAATAAATTCAGTATGCTTAATATCATCAATTGAGTTGGTTGCCGCACCGGTACCAAAGCTTTTTTGCATGCCGTAAGCCGTAGGTGAATGACAAACCCGCGCACAGCAATCAATATTGTTAGTGCCTAGCACTACACGGATCATTTTCTGTAATAAGTAGTTTTCTTCATTAGTACAACGCGCTGAAGAAATACCGGCAATCGCATCACTGCCATGCTGGTTTTTAATCGAGAGTAAACGCTCGGCTAAGTACTCAAATGCTCGCGCCCAAGATACGGGCGTTAGTTCATCATTAATGCGAATTAATGGTGTGGTTAAACGATCAGGATGATTATAAAAACGCCATGCATATCGTCCTTTCAAACACGTATGGCCAGCATTTACTGCCGCATCTTTTGGCGCTTCTATCGATAATATTTTGTTATCTTTTACCGAAACTTCTAAGTTACAACCTACCCCGCAGTAAGAACATATGGTGCGAATTTTTTCGGCATCGGCCGTGCGGTTGGCGCGAAATACATCACTTATTGCCCCCGTAGGACAAGTTTGTGCACACGCACCGCATGAAACACAGTCAGAGTCATCAAAACTCACGTCTTGACCTTTTATAATACGGCTATCAAAACCACGTCCTACAGCAGATAACACCTGCTCACCTTGAATTTCATCACAGGCTCGCACACAGCGATTACAGTCAATACATAAAGATAAGTCCATACGCATATATGGATGAGCGTCGTCTTTACTAACGTCTGGCAAAGTATCTCGGCTCTGTTTTCCTCGACTTTCTGCGTTGCCAAAACGTATTTCTCTCACGCCGGTGGCAACGGCAACATCTTGTAATTCACAATAATTATTTGACGGACATTCTTCACAATTATCAGGGTGATCACTGAGCACTAATTCGACAATATTTTTACGTAGTTTTTCTACTCGCGTTGAGTTAGTAAAAATATGCATACCGTCTGCAATTGGCGTATGACACGATGCCATCACTTTTCGCGGACCATCGGCAGATAAAGCAATATCAACTGAACACACACGGCAACTGCCATAAGCATCAAGGCGAGTGTCATCGCATAAGGTTGGTATATCATATTGCTTGTTTTGCTCTAATCGACGGCTAAAACCTAACACCGATTCATCAGCAATAATGTTGTGGGCAACACCATTTAAAAAAGCAACTTTATTGGTCATCATATCAGCGGTTAAATTAGACATTAGCTTGCTCCGATGTTGATTGTTCTGACTCAGGCTTTTTTGCGGCAATAAATGGCTTCAATTCATCAGCAAAATACTGCAAAATATTTTGAATGGGTAAAGGAACACCGCCACCTAGTGCGCATAGTGAGCCTAGTTGCATGGTTTCTAACAAGTCATCAAGTAACTCTCGGTTCAATAACTGTTTACCATCAATAGCATCTTGCACCATTTCTTGACCGCGCACTGAGCCCAGCTTACATGGGTAACATTTACCGCAAGATTCTGCGGCAGTAAATTCAAATAAATGCTCAATATAGTCAATCATCGACAGCTGTTCAGGTAAGCCAATAACACTTGCATGGCCCAATAAAAAGCCATTTTCAGCAAACGATTCAAAATCTAGCGTTAGCTTTTCTAGTGCTGAAATTGGTACTACACCGCCTAATGGCCCGCCAATATGCAAAGCTTTTAACGGCTTTGAGAAGCCGCCAGCCATGGCAAATAAATCAAGCATTGGCATGCCCATTGCGACTTCATATATTCCCGGCTTAGTAAAACTACTGTCTAATGACACCAGTTTACTACCCGTTGATTTACCATTACCTAAAGCAAAATACTGTTGTGCACCTTCGCTAAGGATAAAGTTAATTGGCGCAAACGTTTCAACATTATTCAATATGGTTGGGCAACCAAACAAGCCGCTTTGGGTTGGAAATGGCGGTCGTACTGACACTAAAGGACGTTGTCCTTCAATTGAGCGCAATAAGGCAGTTTCTTCACCACATATATAAGCACCGGCACCACGAATAATTTTAAAACTAAACTTGAAAGCCATATTGTCTAGTAAGCCTAAGGCTTCAAATTCAGCAATGGCCGCTTCAGTTGTTCGAATGGCTTGAGGATATTCATCGCGAATATAAAGTACGCCAGTTTCAGCGCCGGATAAATAACCTGCCATCAACATACCGAACAATACAGCATGCGGACGTTGCTCTAATAAGTATCGATCACTATAAGCACCAGCGTCACCTTCATCAGCATTACAAACGATGTATTTTACATCGCCAACCACATCACGACATGAACGCCATTTAAAGCCCGTTGGAAAACCAGCGCCGCCACGACCACGTAAGCCAGAGTCTGTTATTTGTTGTAACAACTCATCAACCGTAAACTGTGCGATTGCGTTTAAAAACACTTGATAGTACTGCGCGACATCATTAATTTTAGCGGTCAATATCGGTTGTGCTAAATTCGATTCAACGTAGTAGTGCTCTGACGATTTAGCATTGTCAGCGTTAATAATTTCAGTAAGATTTTCAATATCATTACCGGAATAGTTTGCTTTATTTATTTGAAAGGCACTATTTTGTGCACAGCGCCCTAAACAGGTGACATGACCGATGTCATCAGCAGAAAAGTGCTGCGTTAATTTTGCTTTTACCTTGTGCTGAGTATCAGCACATAAACAGGAAGAGCCATTACAAACGTAAGCTTTTTTATTGGCGTTATCACCATCAATAAAATCATAAAAACTAGCCGTACCATGCACAACCGCTTCACCGATAAGCAACTCTTTAGCTAGTGCTTTGCGTTGTGCTTTTGACTTGGAGTCTTCGCCAATAGCAAGTTCTTGAAATAATGTGTGATCAATACCTTGGCGTTTCGCCAGTGCCGTTAAATTTTTTGACATGTTTCCTCCAATGGCAACAATCGCCAATCACCATGGTATAAATTAAATCCGCTTTTCGTGGTAAAGCCAATTAAAGTTAAATCGAATCGTTTCGCTGCTTGTATTGCCAAATCAGACGGTGCACCAACCGCAATAAGTACGGCAACTCCGGCCATTACCGTTTTTTGCACTATTTCAAAGCTTATGCGCCCACTCACGGCAACGCAATATTGTGCCTGGCTAATATTGCTACTTATTAAACTATTACCTAAAAGTTTATCAAGGGCGTTATGTCGGCCAATATCTTCTTTAACATCAATAATATTACCGGTAGCATCAAATAATGCTGCGGCATGTGAACCACCTGTTTGAACAAACTGCTCTTGCGCAGCGCGCATAATATCGGGCATTGCGCAAATGGCGCTAAATGCTAGCCAATGTTTATCTTGGCTCAACACTGGTGGACTTTTCATTTCCAACGACTTTAATGAAGTCGTTCCACATAAACCACAACTGCTATAAGTGACTTGAAAACGCTCAAGCGATTTAATATCAGGAATAACACCGGTATTAAGTTTCACTTCCCACTGATTATTATCTTCAGGTTGGCTTGATGAATTCGAGCCTTGCCCTTGCAAGTGTTCTAGCTCGTCATCATCTAATCCTGTTTCTGAGCGAATACTTTCTAGCTCTGAAAACTGTTTAATAATGCCTTCTGATAGTAAAAGTCCGACAATTAACGCTTTGTCATCGCCTGGTGTGCGCATGGTAATCGAAAATATTTGGCTTTCGCATTTGCTACTTTCGTTTACTTGCCAGCTTAAACGTATTTGTAATGGCTGCTCAGCAATGACCTGATCATATTGCAATTTTCGCCCATCAGCTTGGTAGCGAAACTTCGCTAGCTCAGTGATTGCAGGGCCTTTCAACTCAGCTCTAGGTGCTGATACTTTGCTACTCATAAGTGGCTATAAACTACTAACAAAAATAAAAATCTTATTTAATAATACCGCTTAACCATCAACGTGGAAAGCAGACGCTACTGTTAGTGACATTATTAAAACAACAAAACGTATAGCTTTTGTTGCAAATCAACTAATGCTCGGTAAATTAAGGTTAGATTAACTTTTCTAACGCAAATAACTAATACCATAATCAGACAAAAACTAAACAAGAATTAGGAATGCATATGGCCACCGATGTAGAAATAGCACAGCAATTTACTCCACGTCCAATTTCAGAAATTAGTACTGCACTTAATATATCACCTGAAGATTTAAACCCTTATGGGCGTGATATTGCAAAAGTTGATGTTAATGCTTTAAAGAAACCTCAAGGCAAGCAAGGTCGACTTATCCTAGTATCGGCGACAACACCAACACCATCAGGTGAAGGGAAAACCACCACAACTATTGGTTTAGGACAAGCATTCACCCAATTAAATGAATCGGTATGTTTAGCCTTACGCGAGCCTTCTTTAGGCCCATGCTTAGGAATGAAAGGTGGTGCTACCGGTGGCGGCTATAGCCAAATAATGCCTGGCGATCGTATAAACTTACATTTTACTGGCGATTTTCACGCCATTACTAGCGCCAACAACTTACTGTCAGCCGCTATCGACAATCATATTTATCAAGGCAATATTCTGCACATTGACCCACGACAAATCGTCTGGCGTCGTGTGATGGACATGAATGATCGTAGTTTACGAAAAATAGTCTTAGGTTTAGGCGGAAAAATGCAGGGTATACCACGTGAAGGTGGCTTTGACATTACCGCAGCATCTGAAGTAATGGCCATGCTCTGTTTAGCGAATGACGCAAAAGATTTAAAAGAACGATTAGACCGAACATTAATCGGCTATACCTACGACGGTGAGCCAGTAGTCGCTAAGCAACTTGAAATTACTGGCGCTATGATGGCGTTATTGCGTGACGCTTTACAACCTAACTTAGTGCAAAGTTTTGAAGGCACGCCAGCATTTGTTCATGGTGGCCCATTTGCCAATATCGCTCATGGTTGTAATAGTGTTATCGCCACTAAAATGGCGATGCATCATGCGGATTGGGCAATTACCGAAGCAGGCTTTGGCTTTGATTTAGGCGCCGAAAAATTCTTTGATATTAAATGCCGAATTGCCGACTTAGACCCTGATGTTGTGGTCTTAGTAACAACCGTACGTGCTTTAAAAATGCATGGAGGAAAAAACAAAAATAATTTAGTTGAAGAAGACATTACCGCCGTTCAACGAGGGTTAGAAAACTTAGATAAACATATCGAAAGTGTTGCACTTTTTAATAAACATGCAGTAGTTGCATTAAATCGCTTTGCTACCGACACCGACGACGAAGTTGGCATTATTCGTAACCGTTGCATTGAATTAGGCGTTTCATTCGCGGAAACTCGTCACCATGCTGAAGGTGGTAAAGGTGCGATTGATTTAGCAAAAATGGTGATGTCTGCTGTCGATAAAAGTAAACCTTTTATTCCTTTATATCAATTAGATGAACCTGTGTTAGAAAAAGTGCGATTAGTCAGTAGAGCAATGTACGGCGCTGACGATGTTGCTTTTTCAAAGCAAGCTGAAAAAGATTTAAAACATGTTGAACAACTTGGCTTAACTCATTTGCCTATTTGTATTGCTAAAGCGCCGAGTTCGCTTTCTGATGACCCTTTATTACACGGCCGACCACGTGATTTTGAAGTTACGGTAAGCTCAATTCAAATTAACGCTGGTGCTGGATTTTTAGTAGTGTTGACGGGGAATATCATGCGTATGCCTGGGCTACCAAAACGTCCTGCCGCAAATGATGTGCAATTACTTGAAAATGGCGTTATTACTGGTGTTGAATAACCACGAATACAGCAAGAGTTGATGTAAATAGTTAAACATCAAGAATTGTGAATATACCCAAGCCACTTGAAAATGCAGTTTCAGAGTTAAGCTAGGAAATCAGGGCAAGGCGCAGCACGCAGGTAATGGTTATTCCCTTATCAAGCGCTGTAACGCTGCGCTGTTTTTCTAGCTTAGCTCCCGCAGGGCAAGGCGATAAAGGGGCATCTCCGGCGTTATTGATTTCGACAATGGAACAACCATTCTCTTCAATCAATGTCTTGGTGCTACCCCTTTTTCGACTTGCTGAATCCTATATTTTCAAGAGGTTTGGGTATAGAACTAGGGTGAAGTTAATTTACGTTGCGTAATACTTCACCCTTTTTGTTATATATTTCTAGATTTAGTTTGTAGAGTTATTATTAGACAGTGAAAAGCTTTAGCTGCGTATTTTAGTCGCATAGTTTGATAATAATTTTGCTACCTGTGCCTTTGGTGTTTTAGCCAAACGCTTAATTAAACTAAACGGTATTTCCTCAATATCATGACGTTCGCTAATATCATCAAGTAACTTCAACCAAAGCGTAGCGGTCATCTGCGCATCAAATAACGCTCTATGGAAGCTACCATCAGCGGCAATGTTCTTATAATTGATCAAGGTGCCCAATTTGTGATTTGGCGCATCTTGATAAATACGGCGTGACACTAATAGCGAACAGGTAAATTCACCTATCACTTCTCGATCAATACGAGCCAATTCTGCACTTAAAAAGCGACCATCAAATGAAGCATTATGAGCAAGCAAGTTACTATCGCCAATAAAGTCCGCAAACTCCGCCATGACTTTTGCACAAGATGGCGCAGGCGCTAACATACGGTTAGTAATGCCAGTATAGTTTTCTATAAAACTGTTAATGCGTCGACCTGGATTCATCAAGGCTTGAAACTTATCAACTTCAATACCGTTTTCTAATTTCACCGCACCTATTTCAATCGCTCGGTCTCCTTGGTCTGGAGATAACCCCGTAGTTTCAAAATCGAGTACGACTATCGAGCTAGCTAACACTAATGCTTCCTTTTCTAATGACATCATTTTATGAGTGGGAAATTATCGCATAATTTACTTTGCTAAGGTATGACGACTAAATTTTTCTCAATTCAATGTTTCTAGTTTTAGTCAATTATGGGATATTAAAATAGACGAAAGTGGCAAGAACTAGCTAAGTATATAACGGGGTTACTTTGCAAAAATTAAAAATTTCCATATTCCTATTGTGCAGCATAATAACCACGGTATCCGCTTCAACAATCAACAGTAAAATAAACTTCTACGATATCTCTCCTAAAACGATACCAGATATAAAAGCAGAAATAATAAAAAAACACACCTATTAAGTCCAACGGTGTGAAATTTCATGGCAGCACCACTTGGCAAATTAAATGGAATATTAGCTGGAAAAGTAAAAATGATATTTGTTACTTAGATACAAGCTCAGCTACGTTAAAGGTAGAATTTACTATGCCAAGAATATCTTTAGCAATGAAGCCTGTGCTTAATGTTAGCAATGCTTTTGATAAATACTATCAAGCATTGCTAACCCATGAAAAAGGACATATGAACAACGGCGAAAAAGCATTAAATGAAGTGAATCAATTACTAGGAAACTTTAGGTCTTATCGCGAATGCAATAAGTTAAATAACGCAGTAAAAAGCTCAATTACGGGCGTTATCAACAAATACAAGCAACTTGATAGTGTTTACGATGAAAAAACAAATCACGGTAAGCTGCAAGGTGTTTCATTTAAAGGTTTTATTTGATTTTTAACGGTTAGTTATGCCATTTAACATGTATTGCATTACCCTTTTTTCAGCTTTTATTGTTAGCTTTGGCTATTAAATCAAGAAAATAGCATTCCTGTTGCTCTTACTAGCAATAAATTAAAATTGAGTTACGCAATTCAACAGTCGACTATTTAACTTTTTACGTTATACTGCCGCGCTAAAATTGAGTATTTAATTAGCGGAGTTCATTATGCACGATCTGTATTACAAAGGCCGTATTCACACCAGAGAAAATCATGTAAAAACAGGTTATAACACTAAAAGAACCGTTAAGCTTGGCACAGAAAAAAATCCATTAACCCTAGTCGTTACTAATGAAGAAAGAAAATTAGCAGTAGAAACATTAGTTGCCGATAATGGACTATTTGCTGATATTACTTTAGATAGTACTAACGATGAAAATATCGACGAACTTACGTCAGTACTAAATAAGCCAGTTACTACAACGTTCGACAAAACACCGAACCGCAATGACCCATGTTCATGTGGTAGCAATAAAAAATATAAAAAGTGTTGTGGCTAGAAACGCCTGATTCATTTCAAAAAATTAAGCCGCTATTTGTTACAGTAAACAAATATATTAGAGAGCTGGCTATCTTTGATTAGTGCTAATGTAAAAGGCCTAGTATCACTACTAAGCCTTTTATTTGAAACCTGAACCTTAACATTAACATCAACTAAAAACTTAACACTGCAAAGTTACATTTGCTTATCAATACGTACTGAGCCATTAGCTAGGTAAATCATGCGAATTTCGTCTCTTGCCTGAAATACCATTCGGCGATCTAAATCTTGCACCACCATGTATTCATCGCCATTGTCGACTTTGATCATCAACTCTACTAAATGCAGCGTTTTTTCGCGGTATTGTGGGTTTCTATTATGTGTAATAGAACCACCAACAAGCGCACCGAGAATAGTGGCAACATCACGACCACTGCCACTACCAAATTGATTGCCAATGGCGCCACCAATAAGTGCGCCGCCAAAAGTTTTCCAACCTTGGCTTTTATCTTGAATCAATTCTTGTTCGGTAATATTACGTACTGACAACACCTGACCAAATAGCACTTTTTCTACTGGTACGGCCTTATTTCTATCATAGTCAGCTTGCGCAAAAGGTACTAGCGCCAGCCAACACATCAACGATAAGTAAATAGCTTTCATATCGTTCTCCTTATTCATTAATTAGATAACTTCAAACACTGTGAAGCTATCTAAATTCAACTTACTAGATTCAGTTTAATAAGTTTAGCTTACCAACCGACAGATTCTTTCGCTTTAGTTTTACGAATTTCGGTTTCATCAGCCCATTCAACAAGGCCGCTTTCAAGATCCATTAAGCGTAAAGTAAACTTATAGTAAACGTCAGATTTATCTTGATTACTTTTTACGATACTCGACAAGTTACCGTACAACATATATTGTGCGCCAATTTGACGGCCAAACTGTAAAGCTTTATTTGGGTCAACCATGCCGCCTTCGTGTTGGAATTTCAACTGTTCACGTGCCGCTTCTACTCGGCCCATATCAACAAAACGGAACTTGCCTGAGCGTAATAATTTCGTTGAAATAGAGTCAGTAATTGATTCCGTATCAATATGCTCGCTAGTTTTGTTTTTCAAGCGTTCAACGAACATCACTGGGCGTTTATTTTGCGTTAGGGTGCCTACTACTGGTGAAAGTAATAATGAGTCAGTCATTTCAGCAGCAACTTTTTGTAAGTCTGTCGAGCCAAAATTAATGTCTGTCGTTTCTACTGCCGTAGCATCGCCATAACGTACAACAGATTTATTAGCACAACCAACGGCAAGCGTTAGTGTTAAGCCTAGGGTTGTTATCAGTGCTAGTTTGTTCATAATTCTTTTCCTTAACTATTAATATTCGTATGCTTTTTCAGGGATTTCACGAACATAAACATTAAACGTACTAACATTTATATTAGGTGCTAAACCTCGTAATGTTGTTGACTGTAAACCATGTAAATCTAAAGGTTTCCAGGATGTTTTTCTTGATTCGATAACAAAGCCGTCACTATCAAACCAATTAAAATGATATTGCAATTTTTGCGACTTTTCGTAGCGACTTATAAGTTCTAAATTTACTTCTAATAAGCCATTATTTTTACGTGACTTTACATCGCTAATATATAAACGTTCTGCAAGTTCATCGTTATGTATTTCAAGGTGTTTATTAAAGTCGTCACCTTGGGTCATTGGGCTTGTTCCCGTGCCTGACGTCACAGGAGGCTTGTTATTCGCACACCCGGTAATAACAAAAGCACTGAGTAGTATCACACTTAAACTACAGGCAAATTTTTGACTCGTTGTTTTACTCTTCTTGCTATTCAACATGCTTCCTCCTGGTTTATTCGCTTTACCGCCACAGTTTTGCTGTGTGGATTTCATTGCTTTATAAATTAATGCTCTGATAACCAGTATAGTTACCGATAGCAGAAAAATTGATTAAGGTAATTCTATTTGGCTGCACATTTACTTCAATATTTTGCATTTGCCCATGTACCTGTACTTGCAATAATTGCTTGCCTGTTGGCACACTCATTCGCACAATATCAACTTCATCTGGCAAGGTTGACCAACTACGTGTATCAGCTCTTTCAGAAGCGATGTTATAAATACTTGCTAATATATTGCCAACATCACCAGCTTCACGGCTAAGTTTTTGTCTCATTTGCTCTTTGGCAACAACTCGTACAACTTGTCTGGTCAATAATGACGGTAATTGGTCTTGTAGATCTTTTGCCGCTAACGATTGAATACGCACCAATTCGTTTGACTCGTAGCTTTCACCCGCATTACTTACCGTTAAATTACTGTGTTGAGGCAGTGCTCCGCGATAAACAGGTAAAGAAAAACTAAAGAACTTTAAACCTCTATTGCTTCTACCAATGGGTAAATTTAAGCCTACGTCTTGCTTACTATTAACAATGTCTTGCTCGAAAAGTATAACTACCTGCCCTTCACTTTCAGATTTTTCTGATTGATATGAGCCAAAACGTTGTTCAAATTCGTCTAAGTCATCTTGCATACCTAACTTTGTCGCTAATCGTAAAACATCCTGCTGTAAGTAATGATTCTCCGGATATATTTCTATTGCTCGTTTGTAGTCGATGTATGCATCATTTAGCTCACCGCTTGCTTCATATAAAATGCCTGAAAGGTAAAAAGTAAATGCATTTTGAAAACCATTTTTCGCCTCTCCAATGCTTTCAGCCATACTAGGATAAGTACCATCCAAGCTACCAGAGCTCATACCCGAATTAGCCAACTCACTTTCAGCTTTGTAAATTTCGTCTTGATAAGCTTTCAAGGCATTTTCTTGTACCAGATTTGCTCGGCGAATTTCGACTAATGCGCCTTCAAGGTCATGTTGAAATAAGTAATTTAGCGCTTGGTAACTATGTAACATACCTTGTTCGTAGTAAGGCACTTGATAAGAAATAGCATTGTCGTTACTGACTACTGCTCCAAGTTTTTCTATGCCTTTACTAATTTGTATTTTTGCTTTATTTCGTTGATGTTCTATTAACACATAAGCTTGAGCAAAGGTTTTTTGGCTGGCCTGAAAGTCAGACGCTAAAAACTGTAAACGTGCTCGCTCAAGTAAACTAAGTACATAACTGCCATTACTTGCCGAGCGTTGCCCCAAAATGCTTTGCGCTTTAACAAACTCTCCTTGTCGCTGCGCCGTTTTTACTGGCTTCATTTGACTACTGTAGCCTTGAAAAATGTCAGTAAACTGTAATGAGGCACAACCAGACAATACAGTAATTAGCACTGTCACCACTACGCTGGTTGAAATGTGTTTGTTCATCTGAATAATACTATTTCCCAAAGGTTCTTTAATATTGTCACTTTTAAACAACAAAAAAGGTAAGTTAGTCTCCGCTTAAGTTCAGAAAGCTAACTAATTAAATCTAAGGTTAAATTAAGCCTATTTATCGCTAAGAGCAATAAATACTTTGTTGAGAAATTGTAAGAAAAGCGTAAGAAACCTTAACGATTAAGGGTGAAAGCAAGCAACTAGTACTATTTTTAGACAGAAGTAAGCATTAATTGCTAGATTGGAAAAACTGACGTTTAGCGATTAGCTAAAATACCATCGTCAATCCATGCCAATAAATAATTTAGCGCAACTTGGCTAACATCTTCTTCAAGGTTTTGTGTGAGCAAATAGTCACATAGGCTGGAAAAGTCATTGCCTTTAAGCATCATGTCAAATAATGAAAATTCGATTGCGGAAATTGACCTAAACTGCGTTAAACGCTGTTTGTTTCGCCACACTAACCAAGTATTAGCTGTTTTAGTTGCTGGTTGTGGTGCTTGTTCTTGTTTTAATGCTTGCCAAGTTTCCACTGTATTAAAGTTAAAATGACTGATTTGTAAACTAGGATGAAAGCGGAAAACTAAACTCGGCCATTGCTCATGTGGTATTTCTATTAGCAACTCTCGAGTAAAACGTTCGGTATCTGCGGCGTCAAATGCCACCATCAATAAACGCTCAAAGCGCGCTAACTCGCTAATTAATGGATAATCACTAAACAGCGTATGTTTAGCGAGAAACTCTGGTAATGCGTCGGCAAAATTACGTAATGAGGTATTGTTAGATGGATAAGCTTTAATGTAACCATCGACCATTTGATCAAATAAATCATCACCTAAGTACATGCCTAATAGTTCATGATCGTTATCGATGGTTTCTTTTAAACGCATTTGATAAGCGTTTTTATAGATGTGTAAACGGGCATCACGGCTAATACCGCCATGCTCTTCAACTTGCTGCGCAATCGTTAATTCATCATCGGTTAAATAATTCATCATTTGTTGCTGCAGCGCGTGTAATGAAAGTTCGCTCACGTTATTTTTTACTCATTTTTTTATTTTAATTCTAATCATTTATTTTTTAGAAAACTCTTAACTCGTTATTCCGCATTACACATTAAAATGATATTGCAGTTTATGTGATCGAACCTAAGGTTTTTTTCGCAATTGCTCGGGCAGTATCAACTTCAGCCAATAACTCTGCTAATGGTGGAATATTGTCATCACGTTCTATCATAGTGCTTATCCAACCAAAGCGCTGTAATGCCTTTTGGTATAGCTGCCAAACAGGATCAGCCACAGGGTGATCATGAGTATCAATAACATAATCGCCATAATCACTATGACCGGCTAAATGAAATTGTTTCACTTTTTCCTTAGCAATACCATTAAGGTAATCTTCAGGTTTAAAGTCATGATTACGAGCACTGACATAAATATTATTAATATCTAGTAATATTTCACAGCCAGAGCGACGCGCAACTTCATTGAAAAACTGCCATTCGGTCATTTCAGAGTTTTTATAAGTCAAATAACTAGACACGTTTTCTAGTAATATTGGTCGTCCTAAAAACTCTTGTACTTGCTCAATACGTTGGCAAACATGCGTTAATGCTTCATCGTTATATGGTAGAGGCAGTAAATCATGACTATTTTTTTCATGAGCGCCAGTCCAACATAAATGATCTGAAACCCATTCTGGTTGAAGTTCATTCGTGAGCACCTTTAGCTTTCGTAAATAGTCAAAGTTAATCGGGTCAGTTGAACCTATCGACAAAGAAACGCCATGCATGACCATTGGGTAATGTTCACGAATACTGTGCAAATAATGTTTAGGCTTTCCACCATCAACCATGAAGTTTTCAGACACGACTTCAAACCAATCAATTGCTGGTTTGTTATCAATAACGTCTTGAAAGTGTTCGGTTCTAAGCCCTAAGCCAAATCCTAAAAAGTGTTCTGGAACGGAAGTTTTAGAAAAGGAGAGCGAATGCTCTCCTTTCATGTTGCCGACAGCTTGCTTATTCGCCAACTGTACCTCCAACATCGTCACAAGTTTGTGCTGAAAGAGCAACAAAACCATGACCTTTACATGCTGCTTGACCTTTACAGGCATTTTCAGCTGTTTTACAGTCATTGTGACCTTTACAAACATTAACACCATAACAATGCGTTAATTCAGCGGTATTAACTGCGCCACGCCAATCATCTTTAACTGTGCCGCCAATATCGCCACAAGTTTTGGTATCCATGGCAACAAAGCCATGACCTTTACAAGACGCTTGACCTTTACAGGCATTTTCAGCGGTTTTACAGTCGTTATGACCATTACATTTATTAACGCCGTAACAATGTGCCATTTCAGCTGTATTGCTGTTAGCTGCAGCAGTTTTGCTAGACGATTCAGTCGCAACTGCAGAACAGCCCATTAAGCCAGCTACAGCAAGTGCAACAGCAGCACCTTGAAATTTAGTTTTAGTGTTGTGGTTCATCATACTCTCCGATTGTTCTGTTGAATTATTATCTTTGTAAGTTATTTATGCGTCAGGCATTACTTTTCGCTTAAACCAATAGTCAAGGCTGACATAGCGTCCACCACCGATAAAAAACAATGCCAGCAACATAATGAAATAAGTTGCTGCAAACTCAATACCATTATTTAGAATAGTGATATTGCCGCTGCTAGTTAGCCACTCGTAGTTACCATGCTCTTGTAAGATAGAAACAATGGCTTCTTTTTTCTCAACGGATGCCTGTACACGTTCATTAGCAAACGGGGCATTAGCATCAGCAATCGCTTGCCAGCCGTATTGCCCATGAACAGAAGTCATGGCTATGATCATAGTAAACATCATAGGAACCGCCATTAAACGCACACCAAAACCCAGTAATAAAGCAATAGCACCAACAACTTCCGCACCTATGGCTAAAATAGCTAACAGAAATGGGAATGGTAATCCTAAACCCCAATCGTCATTTCCAAACCACTGTACAATATTGTCAAAACCCTCAATTTTATGCGTGCCCGCCATCCAAAAAATCGGTACTAAATACAAACGCATTAATAACGGTGCAAGAAAGTCCAATTTTTTGCTCGAGTTTAATAAGCCGTAACCTTTTTCCAATATTGTTTTAACCATGTTTATTCCTGTTCTTTTAAAACGTTAAGTTTAACTTTAGCCCAATTTGCTCTTAGTCTACTAAAAATATGACAAGACTCTCATGGTAACTGCTTAATTTGACCTGAGAAGTTATCGAGTAATTTCATCGTTTTATTTAAATTAATTTCCCAAAAGCGCAGTGAAAAATTATTTGAAATATAATCGCGCATTTGCAGTTCGTGGCAATTTATCTAGAAAACAATGATGATATACCTGTTGATTACAAATACACCGATCACCACTAACCAATTGTATTTAAAGCAATAAAATTCAACTTCGGTCAATTACAAACATTATGTAAATATTTTCGATACCGAGAAATGGTAGAGAGATAAGTAGTTATGATGTGTAGATGTAATAGAAAATTTAATTTAATTTATTTTTCAAAATCGTCAATTTCTCCAAAGAAAGTGAGAATTATTAATACAAGATTTGAAAAATGAAGTTTTTCTAAGTAATAAATATAATAGTAAAACTACGCAATTTTTAAGTCATACCTGTTTCATTAAGTTTGTGATCTTGTTGTGCGCAGGAATAATAAATCAAGGTAAGGCCCTCGATTGACCAATAACTGGTTATTGGGATTGAAAGTAATGCAGCTTTTTCCCCTTTTTCAGTAATTTGCAGTGATAGAAATTGCTAGTAGACACATGTGAATAAAAGTTTATCTTTTGAGCGCTACCAGCAATTAATGATACCTTAACTAATGTTCAAATTACTTGAATGTAAAACCATCAATAGTTTAAGGCACTTGTTGGCCATTTCTTGCTTCAAGCAAGCGATACCAATCTTCACGAGAGTAATCGAGGGTGAGTGCTAGCTTCGCTGCCACTATACGTTCTGGTGTTGTTGAGCCAATAATTGGGCAGATACCAGCAGGATGTTTTAACAACCAAGCTAAAATAACTTGCCATGGAGAACAACCATATTTTTCGCTTTGCTTGGCTAGTTCACTTTCAATACGTTGTTCATCTTCAACAGCAAATGTATTACCCCACGCAGAGTACACAACACCACCTAAAGGGCACCAAGCAATAGGTGTTATGCCATGCTGCTGACATTGATCTAACGTGCCATCAAGCAAGGTATCGATATTATGAATATTGATTTCTACTTGGTTGACCAATAACGGCATCGATACAGCAGACTTTAATAGTTCAACTTGCGATGGTTTGAAATTACTAACACCAAAATGCTTAACCTTGCCACTCGCTTTTAATAACGCAAAGGTTTCAGCGACTTCATGAACATCGAATAAGTAATCTGGACGATGTAATAAGAACATATCTAAGTAGTCGGTATTTAAGCGTTCAAGTGAACCTTCGACACTTTCTAGTAAATACTGCTGGCTAAAATCATATCGTGTTGGCGCATACGCTTCATCACTAACACGTGGGCGAATTCCCGCTTTAGAGGTAAGAATGATTTGTTCACGTAAATGCGGCTTTTCCGCTAATATTTCGCCAAAGAGGCTTTCACACGCACCGCCACCGTATATATCAGCAAGATCAAAATGGTTGTAACCCGCTTCCATTGCCGCCATTACAGCTTGCTTACCTTTGTTACGATCTTCGATACTGTTATCGCCAGCAATACGCATACAACCGTATATAAAACGTGAAGATTCGAGCTTGTTATTATCTAAAAATACTGTTTTCATTCTGTTAACTCTTTAAAAAAGTGGTTAAATATTACTGAGAAATTCTTCATGCGTTGGCAATTTATCAACGGAGCGTTTAATTAATATTCGCAAATTTTCATATAAGTCTTCAAGTTGTTCTTTGCTCAACATAGTGCTCAATGGGTGCACATCACTTGGTACTAGCCCTTGACCTATCATTACTTGCTGCCATGCTATCTCGGTAAATAAGTCTTCATAATCTCGAAAAACCTTCCCTGAAGATTTAAACAACGCCATTTTCTGCGCGAGTGTTTCAGGAATATCCATACGCTGACATTCACGCCAAAATGGCGAGTCATCACGCTGATTTAATTTATAGTGCAAAATAATGAAATCACGTATTTTTTCGATTTCATTTTTTGATTGTCGGTTAAATTCATCAACTTCTTCTTGTTTAATTCCCTGATGAGGAAAATGTTTAATTAAACGTATAACAGCGGTTTGAATTAAGTGAATACTGGTTGACTCTAGTGGCTCTAAAAAACCACTTGAAAGCCCAATAGCAACAACATTTTTATGCCACTGTTTTCTTCGTCTACCTGTTTTAAAAGGAATTATTTTTGGCTCTGCAAGTGGCTCACCTTCAATATTATCCATCAATATTTTCTTGGCACTTTCATCGTCTAAGTAGCGGCTAGCGTAAACAATGCCGTTACCGGTTCTATGCTGCAGTGGAATTTGCCATTGCCAACCAGCCTCGTGTGCAATTGAGCGAGTGAAAGGTTTAATAGTACCTGTTGAAGTCGTTGGCATTGCCATCGCGCGATCACAAGGTAACCAATGCGACCAATCTTCATAGCCCGTATTTAACGCTTTTTCTATCAATAGTCCTTTCATGCCGGAACAATCAATAAAAATGTCGCCGGTAATAACTTGCTGGCTATCGAGTGTTAAGGAATCAACATGCCCCGAGCTTTCATTAATTGCAACATGTTCTATGATACCTTCGATTCTTTTTACGCCTGCGGATTCACTGTATTGTCTTAAAAACTTAGCATAGAGCCCGGCATCAAAGTGATAGGCATGTGTTATACCTGGAATATTTGTCCCTTCAAGGTTTGTTAATTTTCCAAACTTTCCTTGCACTGCAGCTTGGTAGTTTACGGAAAAATCCCAAAAATCAGACGCTATCCCCAACTCCTGACTCTTTAGCCAATAATGATGAAAATCACAAAAAGCGAAATTTTTACCAACGCCGCCAAAGGCATGCATGTAACTACTTCCATGTTCTTTCCAATTTTCAAATTGAATGCCAAGCTTAATCGTTGCCTTTGTTGCTTTTAAAAAGTCACGTTCATCAATACCTAGGGCATTATTAAAGTTAATCATTGGTGGAATGGTTGCTTCTCCAACACCAACAATACCAATTTTATCTGATTCGATAAGGGTAATATTAACCGTATTGCCTAGTGTTTTAGCGAGTAGTGCAGCCGAAATCCAACCAGCGGTACCGCCACCAACAATTACAACATTCGATATTTTCGCTTTGTTCATTGCTACCTCTACCAGAACATTTATTGAGAGTATTTAACTAAAAAAGCCCTTGCAACAGATATTACAAGGGCTAAGTAATTGCTAGTTTACTTTACAGCTTATAGCTGAAACCTAGCAAGTAAGTACGACCATAATCTTGGTAATCTCTTATTTGTAGCGCATTATCGCCTTGTAGCGAGGTAAATGGCTCTTCAGTTAGGTTGTAACCTTGTAAGAATACTGACAAACCATCTAACGCAGTAATACCTGCTTCACCGAAGTCATAACCAATTTGAGCATCCCACACTGTTTCACCAACAATATCAACTTGCGTTGTTGAGAACCCTAAACCGTATACATCGCCTTTAAAGTCGTCACGTTTACGCATGCTGGTTCTAAATTGAAAACCATTTTTCTCATAGTAAAACGTAACATTTTGAATACTATCTGAAAGGCCAGGTAACAGATAGTCTTGACCATTATGGTCATCAATATCTGATTCAACCTCAGTATGACTAGCAATTAAGCCAAAACCGTCTAAGCTTTCGTCGATAAGTTTGAATGGGAATGAAACTGATATTTCGTAACCCCAAAGCGTACCGCCGCCACCATTAACTTTACCTGAGCCTGATGCAATTGGGTTTTCTGGTATTTCTCCTGTAGCTGGGTTAGCAACACCTGACATATCAACTTCATACTTGCCATCAAAAATCCACTGATCTAAGTCTTTCCAGAAAAATGCGGTTGAAAAATAACCTTCATCACTGAAATAATTTTCGTATGATAAATCAATACCTAGCGCTTCTTTTGGCTCAAGTAACGGGTTACCACCACTAACACTCCAGTTATTGCCATTAATATCAGTTTGATTCTCGTTGTAGCTTGCATTAACTGATGCATTCATTTCATCCAAACGAGCACGAGAAATTGTTTTAGCAATGCCAAAACGCAAATTTTGCTCATCATCAATACGCATGGATAAATTTAAACTAGGTAATACGTTTGAGTAATCATGACTAATATCAGTTGGCGTTGTAACGACTTTATCGTCAATAATTTGAATAGCTGAGCCTTGAGAGTTTTGATCAGTTTGTACATAACGTACACCAACATTACCTGTTACTGGGAAACCGGCAATTTCCGTGTCAATATCAGCTTGCACAAATAATGAAGTAACTTTCTCATTCACTAACCAAGATTTCGTTGCATGGCTAGAGTTAGTTAAACTTTCACGAGTTAGGTCATAATAACCATCTCTAATTAAGCCTTGTGTGTCATAAGCGATCATATCGCCCATACCAATAAAATCTAGTGATGCTGTACCTTGGCGGTATTGCTCTGGTACTACCATCATGCCTGGATTATCAGGGTAAGAAAAAGACGAAAGCGTCATAAAATAACCTTCAGATTCTTTTACTTTTTCACGCTCACGATATGAAACACCGTAGGTAATTCTAGCAATAACATCGTTTTCAATTTCTTGTGTTGCCGCCAATTTAATTGCTTTAAGTTCGTCATCAATGCTTGGCGCGTTTATAAAGCCATCTTGTAATTGGTTTTCGTATTCTGTACCTGTAACGCCATATTTATCATTTAACGCTTGGCTCCAGCCCCATGAAAGTGGGCCGCCCAATTGAATTAAGTTATAATCACTATAATCTAAACCATGAGTAAATGTTGCGCCTGTATTGCCGCCGTCAAACGTATAGCCTAATGTATCAGCTGCGCCACGTGAATCACCACGGCCTGTGCCTGCGTAGCTTTCAACACTCCAAATATCGCGATCAACTTTTGAGTAACTCACATCAAAATCTAACGCCCAATTGTCGTTAAGATCATACTGCGCGTTAAAACCAAAAGATTTTAATTTCGCATTACGTTCTTCGTAATCGTTACGAACAACAACTCGCTGCCCTTCTGTAATAGCACTGGTTACAAAGCCCGTTTCAGGGTCAATAACAGCTGTGTCTGGGGAAATAGAGCCTTGGCCCCAAGCAAATGGTACTTCAATACCACGTAGAATTTTTTCATCAGAAAAGTCGACATATAATGCATCAAATGTCATCAAAAGCTCGTCTGTAGGGGCAGCTTCGATAACAAGCATAGTAGAGTCACGATCTAACGTTGATGAACGAACAAATGGCTTCGCACCACCAAGGATAGACCCAGTAGAGCCATCATCATATGTAAACTCAGGGTAACCCCATGCGTTCCAACGTTTTTCTTGGTTTGGCGAGCTCATTTTTGAATGAGCGAATGCAACACCGATAGTATCATCTGCAAACTTATCCATGTATGCAAATGTGCCACGGTAGCCGCTGTCATTGCCGTCTGGATTTAGTTTATCAAAGCTAGTTTGCTCTAGTTGACCGTTAAATTGAAGAACACGTTCAGATTTTGATAAAGGCTTAGCTGTTTGCATATCAATAACACCAGCAATACCTTCTCCCTCTAATGAAGCATTAGGGGTTTTATATACAGTAACACCACTCATTATTTCTGACGGATATAAGTCAAATTCTACGCCACGGTTGTCACCGATAGATACTTGCTCACGACCATTAAAAGTCGTTGCACTTTCATTTTCACCAAAGCCACGAATACTGACTTTACTTGCACGACCATCTAAACGCTGTGCTGCAAGCCCTGGTAAACGAGCTAATGATTCTGCAATAGAAGAGTCAGGTAATTTACCAATATCTTCAGCTGATATAGCTTCTACTACGCTAGATGAGTAGCGCTTTGTATTAATTGATTCAATGATGCTTCCACGAAAGCCTTTTACTTCAATTACTTCAATTTGTTTCTCTTCTGCTTTTGCTTTTGCTTTTTCATCTACCGTTTCTTCTGCAAGAACAGGTAAACTTAGTGCCATAAAACCGCTTGATAGCAAAGCCAAAGTTACTCGGCTTGGTTTAAAACTTAACATTGGTGAACTCCCCTATGCATCCGTGCTTTAATTATTGTTCAGCGTTCCGCGCTGATGTAACTAATTTGTATTTTTCTGCAACATTATTTGCAGACAATTCTAATATAGAGTGGTGAATTGTTGATGAATACTATCTGCATACGTATTCATAGAATCTAGCGAACAGCACAGTAAAAGTATCGAATGTGTCTCCATCCAAAAAAATCGAGAGTTTCATATAAAAACAAAATGAATTTCAACCTTATTTATCAACCATTTAACACTCACTCTTACAGCTTTGCTTAAATAGCATTCAAAAGATGCAAACAGTAATTTTGATGGAAAAGTTGTATTGAATACGTATGTAACGCGGGTACATTTCTTAACAAATTCACTTAAACATTCCTCAATTATTGAGTTTCTAGCTATTTTGTGATGTAGACCTATTAACTAGGCTTATCTATGGCGCGATATAATTTTTTTTGGCGAAACAATTGAACTCTATTTAATTGGAATGACTATTTTAATTTTTTGAGAAATCTCCCTTCGATTTATTCATTAATGGTGAATACGTATGCAGTTACTGTTTATTTTTATAGCAACAACATAGCATTAAAGGCCAAATAACTATAACAACAAAGGTCTGAATTTATGCAAAGCATTGCAATAAAACTGATACTGTTTACAGCAATATCATCTGGAATATCGGCTTGTGGTGGAGGCAGTAGCAACTCTCCAACACCTACCCCGCCGCCTACTCCAACACCTAATAGTGCACCAATTATCAGCACTTTTACCGCGCAAGTTAATTCAAGTAATTCATTAGAATATACTTACGCTTGGTCTGTAAGTGATGCAGATAGCGATACCTTAACCTGTAAACTTACTACAGGAGATGGTTCTACTGATATCATCATTGATGATTGTACGAATAATACTAGCTCAATTGTAAGTTATCAGAGCGTTGGTGAGTTTAATGCAAACTTAACGGTATCTGACCCTAGTAATGCCAGTGCTAATAACTCTATAGCGGTAAATGTTGTTAATAATACCGAACTACCTGAGCCAATAGTCACCGCTGCCGATAATGAACTCGTTATTTTTTATCAACGCCCTGACAACAATTATACCGATTGGATAGTTCACCTTTGGAATAACGACGATTGTGATGCTTATGCCAACGGTGATACTGACTGGGCAACTGGACAAGCACAAGCTGGTATTGATCCTAATTATGGCGCCTATTGGGTCATTGACTTAAAAGCAGACTACGATTCATGTGCAAATTTTATTGTTCATAAAGGTGATGAAAAAGATTTAGGTGGCGTTGATCACCAAGCTGATTTAACTGGCGAGCGCATGATTTGGTCATTATCTGGACTTTCTGAGCTATATACCAAGCCAACTTTATTTCCAAAAGGAGTGCTAATACAAAATACTGCTGCACATTGGGCTGATGAGAATACAGTATTTTGGAATACCATTGATAGTTCCACAAAAATTAGAATATACAGCGCTGATAACAATGATTTGGCCTTTGATGGAGAATCCGGTATTGCTGGTGATAATTACTTAGAGTATTTTATCGACTCAAGCGCAGAGCATCCAGCTAAAACCTTAGGCCTTGCTCGATATGAATCATTAAATGCATTTACCTCAACCAATGCGTCAGTAGCAAAAGCTAAAAGCATGTTAACCGGTAAACTACTTGCTATTGCTTATGGTGCTGATGATGCTGTACTTGCTGCTACTTATGTACAATCGCCACGTATTTTAGATGCCCTTTATACTTCAGCGAGTGATGACGCCAATGAACAAGCACTTGGTGTTGTATATGACGCTAATAGCATCACCTCTAAAGTTTGGGCGCCAACTGCACAGCAAGTAAAACTAAAAATTTACGATGCAAATAAAGCGCTACAAAGCACTGAAGAGATGAGTTTTGATAGTGCAACAGGAATTTGGAGTTTTACCGGTGACAATGCTTTAGACAGAGCATTTTATCGTTTTGAACTTAGCGTTTATCACCCTTTAAACCAAAAATTCGAAACACTCGAAGCAACAGACCCCTACTCAGTGTCTTTAGCAACTGATGGTAAATATTCACAATTTGTTAATTTAACAGATGTTGACTTAAAGCCAACAGGTTGGGACGACCATGCAATTCCAACGGTAACAAACCCAGAAGATGCCATTATTTATGAAGGCCATATTCGTGATTTTAGCGTATTGGACACTAGCACAACGCCAGCTAATCGTGGAAAATATTTAGCCTTTACCGAAGAAACATCAGCACCTGTCACTCATCTAAAATCTTTAGTAGATGCTGGACTAACGCATTTCCAATTCCTACCTGCAAATGACATAGCCAGTATTGGTGAAGATATTACCAGTCGAGTGAATTTAAATAATACCGTAGCAGATTTATGCGCAAAAAATAGCTCAGCGCCAGTATGTGGTGTTGAAGATAACTCTGCCGTGTTATCCGATATATTTGCAAGCTATGATCCGACATCCACTGACGCACAAACATTAGCACAATCGATACGCGGTTTAGACAGTTTTAATTGGGGTTATGATCCGGAGCATTTTACCACCCCTGACGGTAGCTACGCCTCAAACCCAGATGGCGCAACTCGAATTAAAGAAATGCGTTCAATGAACCAAGCACTGCATGAAATGGGTTTGCGTGTGGTATTAGACGTTGTTTACAACCACACTAACTCGTCTGGACTTTGGGAAGATTCAGTACTCGATAAAGTGGTGCCCGGTTACTATCATCGCCGCGACCTAATATCAGGTGATGTTGAAACATCGACCTGCTGTCAAGATACTGCACCTGAGCACGAAATGATGCATAAATTAATGCAAGACTCATTGTTAACTTGGACTCAAGCCTATAAATTTGACGGCTTCCGTTTTGATATCATGAGTAATAATTCGTCTGCTTCAATTCTAGCGGCACGCGAAGCAGTACAAGCGATTGATAGCGATAACTATTTTTATGGTGAAGGCTGGACACGTGATGAACGCGGCTATGTTCAAGCCAATCAAAACAATATGGCAGGCACCGAAGTTGGCACCTTTAATGACCGTCCACGCGATATTATTCGTAGCGCTTCTTTATTTAGCGCAACGGGCAGCTTAAATGATCAAGACATTATTCGTCTTGGTTTAACCGGCACTATTGCAGATTATCAACTGAAAGATAAAAACAATATCGTCAAGTTAGCTAGCACTTTTTCGAAGCCTTCTTATGCACAAGATCCAGCAGATATCATTAACTATGTTTCAAAGCATGATAATGAAACCTTATGGGATCAACTGCAATATGGTATCGACTCTAGTATCAATATTACCGACAGAGTTCGTATACAAAACATCGCAGGCACTTTGCCGTTAATGAGCCAAGGCATCACTTTTTTACAATTAGGTGGTGATTTAATTCGCTCAAAATCAATGGATCGTAACACTTATGACGCTGGTGATTGGTTCAATAAAGTTGATTTCACCAAAACCACCAACAACTGGAATATCGGCTTACCTTTAGCTCAAGACAACGAAAGTAAATGGAGCACTATAAGTACATTAATTAATAATAGTGAAACATCTGTCAGCGCTGAAAACATCGCTTTTTCAAGTAACATTTTTAAAGAATTCATCAGTATTCGTAGCTCAAGTCCATTATTTAGACTAACGACTAAGCAAGACATTATTGACCGTGTTGGCTTTCATAATACAGGACCAAGTCAAATTCAAGGCGTTGTTGTTATGAGTATTGACGATGGTATAGGGTTGTCAGATCTAGATACAAACAATGATGCTTTAGTGGTGGTGATTAATGGCAGCTCAGAGCAACATGCATTAACTGTAAACAGTGCCGCAGGTTTCGAATTGCATAATGTGCAACAAAACTCTAGCGATTCAACAGTACAAACTGCAAGCTTTACCGCTAATGCAGAAAATGGCACATTTACCGTACCAGCGCTTACCACAGCAGTGTTTGTTAAACCACAAGGTGCGAGTCAAGGCGTAGGATTGTCAGCTGATGCAACTTCAAATGCACCTGATGCAGCTCCTTTTGGTGATGTCGCTGTTTACCTGCGCGGCAGCATGAATAACTGGGGTAATGACGGCTTAGGTGCTGGTGATCAGTTCATTTATGATAGTAATGGCGTTTATGAACTTAACTTCACACTTGATGCCGGCACTTATCAGTTTAAAATTGCCGATAACGCATGGGACGCAGTAAACCTTGGCTACAGCAATCTAACTTTCGCTAATGGCTCTATCAGTATTAGCGACAACGGTGGCAACCTTGAAGTGACAATTGCCACCGCAGGTAATTATGGTTTTATCCTAAATGCTTCTACTGCTACTCCAGAGTTAACTATTGTCAGTAAAAATGAAACGGTAGATTGTGATGCACTAGCGGACTCGTCAGACTCAATACCATTTGATATTACAGGTGGCGGTCAACTGTATGTTCGCGGTGACCATTCAGGCTGGAATGCTGAGGAAGCATATCGATTACATTACAAAGGTAATAATCAATACCAAGCTGTTGCTGATTTTGACGGTGCTATGCAATTTAAGCTCGCATCAGACGATGGTAGCTGGACAACCCAATTATGGGCACAAGCAAGCAATAGTAATGACATATTAGATAGTAACCTTGAAGTTGGTGTCACTTACCCTGTCGCCTATAACGACGGTGGGCAAAGTAACAATAATGCAATATTACCAACTGGCTCATATAGTTTCTTACTGACTTTAGATAGCGAAAACCCAGCAAAGGGGTTCAATATCGGTAGTATTTTGATTCAGCAATGCCAATAAAGACTAACAGGTAATAATCAGCAGAACTGCTAATTTGCTTCAGAACCCAAAAAGCTTATTACATTGTAATAAGCTTTTTCATTTAGCAGTAAAAATTTAGCCTTAAACAACTAGAAATAACTTACTGCACACTAAACGTTAAAGTATCCGTTTGGCATTGGTAAACACTAGTCGGCATGCCATTTTCTACCACTTGCAGCGTTTTTTTATTCAACTGTAAATTGTAATCGCCTGGAATTAAACTATACACCGAACTTAAATCAAGCATGGTTGCAACATTGCCCTTTGCTCGAATTAATTGATAGTCTATTGATGTTGGCTTAGCGCGTTTAACCATAGGCCCTTGATAGGCGACTTTTTCACCATATTTGTCCGTAACAATGAATAAATTTGATAAAAAACCTTCTAACGGGGTATACCAAGTTAAAACAGATAAATCACTATCACTTTGATTTAGCAAAACAAAATCAACAAACACACCATCTATAACATTCTGCTCTGCAATAATATTAAGCTTACAACTTAAAGGAGGGTTTTCAATTTCAATAGTACTGTGATTAAATTCGGCCGGCATAAATCCTTCCATAATTCTTAGCTCCTTGCTAAAACTAGCTAATGACATAGATCCTAAAGCAATAATAAAAAAAAAGTGTTTGGTATATATCAATTTACTAACCACCCTTTTGTAATTACTCATCGCAATAATAGCTACACGTAAATTCCTTTTACTATTTAAGTAAAGCATTCTTTTTCCAAAACATCACATGTATTTCTCATTTTATTTATACAAAAGCTTTTAAAAATAAACCCCATTAAAAAAGCCAAACCATTTTAAGTGGATTTGGCCTTTTAATTTATAAAACGCTTTAATTTCCTTTAAAGCAACTAACCATTAATTTTGGTTAGGCGTGTTTTCCGCAAAATATTCATGACTATCAGCATTATTTAGTGCTTGATCAGGGTCTGAATTTGCTAAACTTTGAGCACCAGATTGACCATATACTACGTCATCTGTACCAGCAATGGCGTTAAAATGGCTCAGTTCATGAACGATTGTTCCCGCACGTGAATCTGTGCCAAATTCATTAGCATTCCAAAATGCTTTACAAAGATAAACTTTGTATGGCTGTGCAGGATATACATAGGCAAAATAAGTTTTCTTACAGCTACAGTCAAACTCTAATGGTTTATTATCAATCGCATCATCAATAGCGTTAAAGTTAGCAACTGCGGTGTTATAGCGTGAAGACGTCGCAGCACCAAACCATGTATTATAACGAGCAGAAATATTATTGGCTGAATGTGAATTTAAGTAAGCAACAGAGTTGTTTGTAATTTGATCCGCAGCATCTAATGCGCTAATGATTTCCGTTTTTTGGCTGTTGCTACAACGACCTGTAAAACAAGTACCATCGATACAGTCTGATGAACCGCCGCCACCTGGCTTACCTTTATTTGCAGTGCCTTTGGCAGCAATACCATCAATCCATAATGTAACCGGTGTAGATGTTAATCGTTCCGCTTTTTTCTGCTGCCCTTTATTTGCATATAAGTGTAGTGATTTCACATCATAGCTAATTTCATAGCTGCCAGTTTCACTCATATCATATAAGCCACTTAGCTCAAACGTTTTAGTCAACGATTCACCAGATTTCAGTTTAATGAAATCTTTTTCAACTGGCGCATGACGCTTATAATGAGGGCCGTAAAAATCAACTTCTACACCATCACGCTTTACATTAAAAATATGTTCTTCATCTAAATCAATATACCAACCTAGAAGCTTTTGTTGACCATTGCCATTGTTAGTAATAGTCAACGTGGCATTAACATCGCCACTGCCACTGTTATTAACTGATAAATCGACGTCTAGTTGTGGTTTTGCTGCCGTCGCTTGCATTGATATAATCGCCGCAGTTGTAATTATTGCTTTTAAAAATGATTTCATTAATTTCACCCTAGCTGCCAATATTTCAGGCGTTAAATGTGTGATTATTGTTATTATTTTTACGGAACTCGTTCAGCTTTCAACACCAATAAAGTAACCGTAACCAGTTAGCAGAAATCGCTTTTCACTGTTACTTACAGAATGAAATATTGAGTTATTTTTACTAGTAAATTTCCGCCGTAAATTATAAAATCTGCGACAATCAATTGATTAATAAATAAATTAAATGAACTTTGAATATTAATTAGAATTAAGACTGATAGTAAGCACCTTAATGTTATGAAAGATAAATAAGCCTTAATTTTCTATTCAACAGCCGTTTATTTGCTACTGCTAATTTTCGCTAATAATATTTTTCACGTAACAAATGGTTAACCAGTACGTGAATACGTATGCAGCCTAATGAATTAAAACGCTTGTCGTTTTAAGCTTAAGCAATAGCACCTCACAATAAGAGCAATAATGAAAAATTTCGCATTTCCTCTGTCCATACTTTTTATTGGCCTATTTTCTTCCGTTGACGTTCTCGCAAAAACGGTCACTGTTAGCTCACCTGATAATAAAATCACCATTAGTGTTAACGACGATAATCAGCCTAGCTACCAAGTAAGCTTTAATAATGAAACTGTTATCACACCTTCAAAATTAGGCATGTTATTCAAAAATGCACATGGTTTTAGTGATGGCTTTAAAATAACATCAGTTAGTAATAATCAGGTGGATAGTAGCTGGCAACTGCCTTGGGGCGAACGTAAAAACGTTGCTGATAAACACAACGAATTACTGCTCACTTTCACTACTTCTCGCAATAGCCCTAATGAGTATAAAGTACGTTTTCGTGCTTTTAATGATGGTATTGGCTTTCGCTACGAAGTGCCAAAACAAAAAGGCTTAAATGATACTGTTGAGATCACAGACGAACTAACCGAGTTCTCATTAAAAGATGCAAAGCAATCAACCGCATGGTGGATACCAGCACGTGGTTGGAATCGTTATGAGTTTCTTTATAACACCACAAATGTAGAAAGTGTTGATAGAGCTCATACGCCTTTTACTTTTAAATTACCGTCTGGCACGCATATAAGTATTCACGAAGCTGCACTTGTTGATTATGCCGCAATGACGCTTAATCAAAAACGTCCTGGTACATTAAAAGCAGACTTAACACCTTGGTCAGACGGTAGTTTAGTAAAAACTAGCGCAAACTTTAAATCACCATGGCGCACCATTCAAATCAGTAAAGATGCGGTCGGATTATTAAATTCAAACCTAATCTTAAACCTTAATGAGCCAAATAAACTGGGTGACGTTTCTTGGGTTGAACCGGGTAAATATGTCGGTATTTGGTGGGGAATGCATATTGAGACCAATACTTGGGGTAGTGGAGATAAGCATGGCGCTACTACTAGTGAAACTATGCGTTACATGGACTTTGCTGCTGAACATGGTTTTTCAGGTGTACTAGTTGAAGGCTGGAATAAAGGCTGGGATGGCGCATGGTTCAGCAATGGTGATGTTTTTAATTTCACGAAACCTTATGATGATTTTGATATTGAAAAAATCAGTCAATATGGCGCTAAAAAAGGTGTGCGTTTAATTGGTCATCATGAAACGTCAGGCAGTGTTACCAATTACCGTAATCAAATGTCTGATGCTTATGCGCTTTATCAAAAACATGGTGTTAGCCAAATAAAAACGGGCTATGTTGCTGATGGTGGCAATATTAAGCGTATCGACGAAGATGGCATAGTGCGTAAAGAGTGGCACGATGGTCAGTTTATGGTTAATGAATACTTACACAGTGTTACTGAAGCCGCTAAACATAAAATTAGTATTAATACCCATGAACCAATAAAAGCGACAGGGTTACGTAGAACCTATCCTAATTGGATCGCTAGAGAAGGTGCTAGAGGCCAAGAATTTAACGCTTGGGGTACACCGCCAAACCCACCTGAACACACCGCAATATTGCCTTTTACACGTTTGTTAGCTGGGCCAATGGATTTTACGCCAGGTATTTTTGATATGAGCTTTAATGGTTTAGGCAGTGACACTAACCGACCACAAACCACCTTAGCTAAGCAGCTTGCTCTGTATGTTGTGTTTTACAGCCCAATTCAAATGGCGGCCGATTTACCGAAAAATTACCAAGCCAATATGCCAGCATTTCAATTTATTAAGGATGCTCCTACCGACTGGCATGAAAGTATCGCGATTGCCGGAGAAGTTGGTGACTACGTTGCTTTTGCGAGACAAGAACGCGATGGAAGTGACTGGTTTGTTGGTGCCCTAACAGATGAAAATGCCCGCGAGATAACATTAAAGCTAGATTTTTTAGAGCAAGGTAAACGCTACCAAGCGCAAATTTACCGCGATGGCAAGAAGGCTGAATGGGTTAATAACCCTTATGATTTAATTATCGAAAATAAAGCTGTTAAATCAAACGACAGTATAACTTTACCATTAGCAACAAGTGGCGGCGCTGCAATTCGATTTAAAGCACTTGATAAATAAGCGATAAGCGATATTTTCCAGATAAAACCACGCAACCCCGCGTGGTTTTTTACATTGATAACTCCCCTCTATTTTTCTTGTCTAAAATTCCACTTCAAGCACGATTAAAACTACCTTATACTCTCTCAGCAGAGAAAAACTGCACTTATACCCAAGCCACTTGAAAATGCAGTTTCAGAGTTAAGCTAGGAAATCAGAGCAAGGCACGGCACGCAGATAATGGTTATTCCCTTATCAAGTGCTGCAACGCTGCACTGGTTTTCTAGCTTAGCTCCCGCAGGGCAAGGCGATAAAGGGTCATCTCCGGCGTTATTGATTTTTACAATGGAACAACCATTCCTTTCAATCAATGTCTTGGTGCTAACCCTTTTTCGACTTGCTGAATCCTGCATTTTCAAGTGGTTTGGGTATCTAATAAGAACGATTACAAAAGGAATGCTTGTGAGAACGTCTGTTAAATACCGTCTACTGTTTCTATTCATCGCGATAAGCTGCTATTACCTAGGCTTTGAATTTATCCCTGAAACTACCAATGCTGAATTTGGCTTATATCCTGTCATCATCGCGAGTGTAGTGTACTTTGCAATTTTACCCGTCCTTTATTGGTTTTTTATTATTAAAGCTGGCAAACAAAAACCATGGAAGCTATTGATAATATTAAGCCTTTCTAGCGCTATTGCGCGTTACAGTTTCCCTGAAGACATCGCACAGTATTTCGACTTTATTTTATGGCTACGTTACCCAATTATTGCCGTATTACTTATCATAGAATTTTATCTAATGTTTATTATTGTCAAAGGACTTTGGCAAGCGCGTAATTTATCAGGAGATCCTCGTATTGGCGCGATAGGAAAATATGATGACGATAAGAAACAAGGCTTAGCTCTAACCTTTGCCACCGAGCCTGCCAGTTGGTATTACGCTATTCCTCGCTTATCAAAACGCCATATTAAATCACTCAATACCATTACCCTACTGTCAGGTAAAGCATGGCATTTTTTCGCTATTACCTTAGGGCTGATCATTGCAGCAACAATAAGCTATAAATTATTAGTAGACTGGAGTGAAATTGCAGCCACCATGGCAGCAACTTTTATTCTATATGGTTTTATTTTAATGACAGCAAACTATCGTTTGTCACGCCATTACTCAATCTATGTGCAAGGCGAAAAATTGATTATTAACAATTCTATTTTTAACTTTATGCCCGTGCCATTAGCTGATATTGAATCAGTTGCATTAAATGACCCTACTGAAGATGAAAGCAGTGAAACAAAAACTGATGACTTATTAAAAATAGGTCGAGCTAAACAACATAATGTAAAAATTATTTTCAAGCAGCCAATCAAGTATTGGGGCATGATGGGCGCGTTTGTTGAGTCCTTTGAACAGGTTTTAATCAACGTTGAGCAGCCTGAAGAGTTCATTAATGATTTGGCACAAATTAATTCACCACAGCAACAAGTAGCTTGATAGAATGTCGAAAACCAAGTCGATATTCGACATCAATAGCATTTAACGTACACATGATAAGGGTTATTCTTTGCAACATTTAGTTTGGGATCTCAATCCGGTATTTTTCTCCGTAGGGCCACTTACCATTCATTGGTATGGTGTACTATTCGCAACTGCAATTTTATCGGGTTTACAGGTAATGAAATGGATATTTCAAACCGAAAAACAAGATTTAGCCGCGCTTGATAATTTACTCGTATACATAGTGATTGGCGTTATTGTTGGTGCCCGCTTAGGTCATTGTTTCTTTTACGACCCTAGTTATTACTTTGCCAATCCAATGAAAATTTTAGCAATTTGGGAAGGTGGACTTGCCAGCCATGGTGGCGGCTTAGGGGCTATTATTGCTGCAGGTGTCTACAGTAAGAAAAATAACATGAATTTTATGTGGTTGCTCGACAGGCTAGCCATATGTACCGCGTTATTTGGCTTTTTTGTTCGTAGTGCCAATTTTGTCAATTCAGAGATTTTAGGAACGCCGAGCAATGTACCTTGGGCGGTTATTTTTTCTCGTATCGACAATATTGCTCGCCACCCTTCTCAACTTTATGAAGCCGTTGCATATTTAACCATATTCTTTGTTTTAATGGTTTTTTATAAGAAAAAGAAAGCACAAACACCACAAGGTTCAATTTTAGGTGTGTTTCTTATTTTAATCTTCACTGCTCGTTTCCTTATTGAAATGTTAAAAGAAAAACAAGCGGCTTATGCTGCTGACATCGCTTTAACGGCCGGACAAATGCTAAGTATTCCATTTTTTATTGCTGGTATCCTATTGGTAATTTGGTCGGTAAAAAATAGTAAGCAAGTGAAGTAACAGCAATTAAAAATAAACAAACACTAGAGTTACGGTTAACAATTTATGAGTAAAAAGTATTACGTAGTATGGAAAGGCGCAAAAACAGGTGTATTTGAACGTTGGGACGATGTTAAAAGTCACACGCAAGGAAGACCCGATGCACAATTTATGGGTTTTCCATCAAAAGCAGACGCTGAACTCGCTTTTCAATCAACCTACACTAAAGCACTAACCAAACGCTCTATGGGTAAAGAAAGTAGCTCAAAGTCTGCAGGCTCAGCAACTTATGCTAAAACCGCAAGCGCTAAGGCTGGAAGTGTTAGAGCAAGCAGTGCCCCGTCAGCTGCAAAAAAAGAGGCCGATTTCAATATATATTGCGATGGTGCCTGTTCACCTAATCCGGGAAAATCAGGCACCGGTATGGCCGTTTATCAACAGCAACAGTTAATTGAACTTTGGTATGGCTTGTATCAACCTATGGGCACTAATAATACTGCCGAGCTTAATGGTTTGTTAGCGGCCTTTAAATACGCCAAAATGCATATTGATCAAGGTAAAACAGCACAGGTTTTATCTGACTCTAAATACTCTATTGATTGTGTAACCAAGTGGGCAAAAGGCTGGCAAGCAAAAGGCTGGACACGCGGTAAAGGTGAAGAAATTAAAAACCTTGAAGTGATCAAGCAGTGTTTTTCACTTTATCAGACGCTAAAAGCAAACTTGATTATTAGCCATGTTAAAGGTCACGCTAATATTGAAGGTAATGAGTTATCAGATCGCATGGCTGTACTGGCTCGAATGAAGTGTGAAACCACTTTTGTTCGATACAAAGAAACTATCGATATTAAAACAATATTGACCATGCCATCAGGGTAACCGTATAGCAAAAATAAAAATATTCTAAATTGTATAACCGATAAGTTTAGCAACAAACTACAAATAAAATGGAATAATAATACCTATGGATTTAACGATAAAAATAAAACAATTAATGTTACTTAGCACATTAGCATACTTGAGTGCCTGTGGCGGCGGAAGCAGTTCAGATAATGTAACACCTGCACCATTACCGGTTCCTGTAACTAATACTCCTCCTATAGCAGCCGCAGATTCAGCGGTTGCACAAAATAACGCACCTATTACTATTGATGTACTCGCAAACGACAGCGATGCAGAAAATAGTACTTTATCTATAGTTTCAGTCACAACGGTATCAGAATATGGCACAACTGAAATTGTAAACAACACTATTATATATACACCTACAAATAACTATGCGGGTACAGATAGCTTCAATTATCAAATAAGTGATGGCGACTTAACTGCTGACGCTTCTGTCAATATTACCGTAAACCATACCTTGACGTTGGTTGGTTTAGTTACAGATGCACCGTTAGCAAACGCAACAGTTTCGGCAACAATAAATGAAAATGGTTTTACAACAACCTCAGATGATTTAGGTAATTACCAATTACCAATAGTCATAAGCGACATGGATACACCTGTTATCATTCAAGCTCTTGGTAGCATTGCTAAAAATCAAGAGAATATTGAATTCATAAAGCTTATGGGCAGTGGGCAAAGCTTATTGAGTTTAATAGATGAAGAACGTAATTTAACTGCCGGAAATAATAAAATAACTAATATTACCCATCTATCAACAGCTACTTACTTATTGGCTAAAGATAAAAATAGCAACCAAGAATTTAACTCTAATGAGATATTTCTGAGTTATTCGAGTGAACTCTCCGGCGAAAATATCATAAATACAGCAGGTTTTATTAAACTGTTAGTCGATAACCCTGAATACAACATCCCTGAAGGACAATCAATTTTAACACTACTTGATTCTACGGATGCAACTATTTCAACAAGTGCCGCAATAACAAATTACTTAACCTGTCTCTTATACACATCTCCGAGCCCACGAGA
>OJBM01000012.1_pt1 | contig 125910 bp, 106 predicted proteins | sample 1591061 | NCBI WGS metagenome assembly OJBM01 (sample SAMN05416872, study PRJEB24817) | seawater metagenome | isolation source: Sea water | place: Canada:Atlantic | collected 2013-11
CTCCTGAATAGTTAGCTAAAACTATAGCTTAAGGGAGTGGAGTCCATACATCGCTAAGGGGCACAAAGCGAGATGGGTGATATGCATTAAGCAAACCTCACCATCTAAAATGAAACGCTAGATGATAATTTTCACAAATGCATGTAAGTTCAGTCTGGAAGTTAACTAAAAAATGATAAATATATTAGAGTACTTAGCGTCATTTTTTGAGTGTACTTAAAACTTACAATACCTATTCAATGTGCTGAGCTTATAATTACTATGTTCCCATGATTCATCGACCCATAACAGTCGATACTGTTAGATAAGTTTAAGGTGTAAAAACATAGAAAGCATCACTTAATAATGAATCTATTATATTAAGTGATGCTTTTATTTTGAATAAACTAACTAAGGACAAACACCTGCTTTCGGTGTAGGTGGAACGCCTGTACTAGAATCTGGCACACCATTCGTCACACCAAGAAGATCATCGGGAACAGTTTCTAGATTACAGTTATCACCTTTACAAGGCATAGACATAGTAAAGTGTGCGTCCTGTAATACTACCACATTGTAGTTATAAGCAACTGCATCACGTCGCCCTAATTGACCTAGAGTTGCTTGGTTAGCTGCTGTGTTTATAAAACCTGACGTTTTGCCTGTAAACCAATCGTGGTTCACTTCTTCTGCAGTGGCACAGCGACGGGTTACATAGCGTGAACCATCTTTTAGGTTTTCAATATCATTAATACAATATTGCAAATCTGAATTAACCGTACCCGACTTATGGCTACTCATAGAAACATCACAAACTGTTAAAACATGCGAGCGTTCACAAATAAATTTAGGGCCGCGACAAATCTGGCAACTTACTGGTTTAATTGGATTTAACGAAGGTGTGCTGCTATATGTTACATCGCCAGTAGCGGTATCACCATTCGCATCTGTAACGGTGAGCGATATTTTCCCTGAAATAGCATTACAAGTGCTAGGTACCGCAGGAAAAGCGACGGTTGGATTGTCTGTAGTACCACCGGTAATTACTAAGCCATTGGCATCGGCACCTAGCCCCCAATTATAATGGTAAGGTGGTAAACCTCCCGAGATGGTTGGGACATGCAGTGAATGATTGCCTGCAATACCTGCCACTGTTAGCCCTGTATTCGCACTAAGATCAACAGTTTTAGGCATCGGCGGAGTAGCAGGTTTAATGTCAATAACAAATGACTTGCTGCCTGATTGGTAATGGTTAGCAGAATCACCTGCTGTCATCGTCGCTGTGTAAGTGCCTTTTGAAGCGCCAATTGGGTTGATTTCCAAAGTTGCCGTATTCAATCCAGAAAACACCATGTCCAATGTTGCGGGGGGAGTAGGATTAGGAGTAATCGTCCATGTTGTTGTGGTTGGCGTGACGTCACTACCACTTACGCTATCAGCAAAGGTTGTGCCAATAAAGGTCGGCGGCTCCGAATCATCTGCGATTAGGTTAATACGGTGGGCGCTGTTCGTATTTACTACGATGGTTGGTTCGAAAACAGTCACATTAACTGTGTCAGTTCCCGGTATTCCACCACCTGTTACATCAACTTCAAAGGTCAACGTTGTGTCCGCAGTTACATCAGGCGCGACGAAACTTGCGCCATTGGTATTGCCATTAATCAGCGTTACCGTAGGAGTGCCTACTGTTTGTGACCATGCGTAGTTAGCCGCATTGCTTGATACAGCGTGTAGCTGGACCGTTGCACCCGATCTAACGCGAATATCGCTACCTGCACTTACCGTTAAGGGGTTAGCAGTAATAGTAACAGTCACAGGTACATGTACTACATTGCCTGCGCCTGTTGCGGTAAAGTCAAAGGTCAGGGTTGTATCTGCGTTAACGGCAGGTGCAACAAAACTGGCATTTAAATATTTTACATCGCCTATTACAGAAGCGTTAGTAATAGTACCTACAGATAGTCCCGCTGAACTCTGAGTCCATGCTAAATTTTCGACAGTACCCGCGCCTGTAACACTACCAGCTAGATTAACCGTTGCTCCTGCATGCACTGAAACATTGTTTGAATGCGCATCAATATCAGGAACGCTCTGAACAACAACATTTACAGACGCACTTTTAACTTGTCCATTGCTGGTGCCTGTCACGGTAAAGCTAAATGTTTCTTTCACTCCTTCCGCCTGTGAAGGTGCAATAAAGGTTGGATTGGCCAGTGTTGCATCAGACAATGAAACGTTTTGACCTGCGGTTTGTATCCATTGCCATGTTGCTCCTGCACCATTTACTCCCTGAGCGCGTAATTGAACGGTACTGCCTTCTGTTACCGAGAAGTCAACGCCTGCATTAACACTAAACGGCGGTTGTTCTACGGTCATTATAATACTACCAGAAGCGGTATTATTAAGACTATCGGTTACCGTTACGCCAAATTGTAAATCAACACTGTGGGTAACATTAGGTGCTGTAAAACTCGGGTTATTGGTGCTAGTAGCGCTAAGGCTAGGAGGGGTAGAGTCTGTCCATGCATAACTAAAAGGACCTTGACCGCTAGTAACATTGGCATGTAAATGGCCTGTTTGCCCAGAAGGAATATATGAACCTGCCCCTAAGTCGACTCGCAATTTTAAATCACTAATGTTAATAGTAACTGTCGCTTTAGCGGTTGCAGAGTTAGCACTGTCAGTTGCAATAACTTCTAAAACCAAGATTCTATCTTGGTCAACTGCTGGAATATCAAGACTGGTATTAGCTAGCGCAGGGTTGGCAATATCTCCTGTTACCACACCGGTACCGCCATCACTTACAACGCTCCAAGCATAAGTCGCCGTGCCATTTACATCTGTTGTTGATGCAAGTAAATCAACTGTATTTCCTTCAGATACCGAACGTATAGGAGCTCCTGCAGTGAGTTTGATAGCTGTTTGCACTTGATAGCTTACCGTGTCCGTAATAGGGGTATTGTCATTATCTGTTACGGTGACTTCAAGTACTATCGTGCCACTGGTTGTGGGCGCCGTAAAACTTGGCGTTGCCGTATTTGCATCGGTAATTATAATGGCTGGACCACTGGTTTGAGCCCATGCATAAGTCGGCGTGCCATTAGAGTTTGTTACAGTCGCTCTTGGGGTTACCACTGCGTTAGCAACAACTGTTTCATCATTAGACGCGACAACAGTCAATGGTAATTTCGGTGGTATGTTCAATGGGTCAATATCAAAAGTTACTTGCGCTGTTTTGACTTCAGTGCCATCGCCCACTTCTACTTCTAATACTAAATTTTGATGACCACCCGTGATGGCTGGCACTGTAAAGTAAGGATTACCTGTCGTTTCACCAATGATACCCCCAACAATATTTGGCCCACTTATTTGTGTCCACTTGTAAGTTATAGTGCCTGCTGCATTCATGACCGAAACAGTAGGGTTCGCTAGACGACCACCAATAACACTTTCATGCCCAGCCATACTTAAGCTCATGGGTGGTTTGCTCGGCGAGGCGTAAGGCACTACTTGGTATACAGAATTAACCGTTTTACTAACACTTTTACCGTTAGTCGATGTATAAGTGACAACGGCTTGTAATTCAACTGGTGTAGTTGTACTAACATTTGGCGCTACCACTATAGGTTGGCTGGTATTAGCGCCAGCTATCACTAAATCTGCAGGTGCGGGGTTAGGTTTCACCACTGTCCATGCATACGTAAAAGTACCACCAGATGCAGCATTTTCGTGTACATCAACACTGGGTTTAAAGGTCTTGCCTGACTCAATTTGGTTGTTCTGATGCGTACTTTGATTAGGGCCTGTGGCTAGGTTACTGCCGCTTTGGTTCTGATGCGAATTTACCGTAAATAAAGGTTTAGCCGTGTATCTTACACTTCGCGTGATTTGATTAACGCCGTCGCTCACTGCCAAATTCACGACAATGATAGTGTCTTTGCTGACTGTTGGCACAACAAAGCTTGGTGCTGCGGTAGTTTCATCAATCAAGGTAACTACAGAACTCGTCCAACGAATGGAATAATTTCCTGTGCCTCCACTAATGTGTGATTGCGGCAGAACAGTGTCGCCTTCAGCAACGTCCGCGCTTGCAGGGTGTAATATAGAAACAGCTAACTTAGGGGCTGCTTTTACAGTGACTACATGCGTAGATGTAACTTGTTGGCCATTCGCATCGGTAACCTTTACTTCCCACGTAAAGTCGGTGTCTGTGGTTACCGTTGGAGGTGTTACATCAGGATTTTCAGCTGTAAGGCTTGTAATCGACGCTGTAGGACCACTTGTTTGAGACCACGTATAAGTAAATGGCGCTGTGCCGCCTTGCACTCTGCCTTTTAAGGAGATAACGCCATTGCCATTATAAACCTCGTGCTGCGCACCTTGCTGTGGGCTAAACGGCTTGCCTAATACGTTAACTACTTGCGTTTGAGAAATACTTTTTCCACTGCCAGATTCTGTAGCTGTTACATTAAAAGTCAACTTCCCTGCGGCTGAAGGCGCGACAAAAGTTGCGGTAGGTTGAGAGGTGTCGGTATGAGTTATAACAACCGGAGTACCCGTCACTTGTACTTGTGTCCAAGCATATGTAAATGAGCCGCCTCCGCCAGTTTGGCTAACCTGTGTCGTTAAGTGAACTGTATCACCTGAGGTAGCTTGTTTAACCGTATGAGCCGTTTGTTGTTGGCTGCCAACTTGTGATTGCCCAGTATTAGGCTGATTAGTAAATGCAATATCTGGAGGAGTTACTGTAACAAACCACAATGTATCGAAAAGTTCACCCACATCGTTAGTTGTTTGAGCACTAAAGGCAAGCTCTGTATCTTGGTTAACATCTGGTGCGGTAAATGATACTTCGCCATTATTGGCAGTAAACCCAACGTCAGGTCCTTCATCTTGTGACCAAACAAAAGTCGCATCTGTTTTTACTGCACTGGTTTCTGTATAAAGTGCATTTAAAATCACCTGGTGAGACGACTTTACCTTAGTTGGTCCACTAATAGTCAACGTACCTATTTCAACCGGTTGCACTGAGCTAAGCACAGCAATGGATACTTTTTCGCTGACTGTCGCGCCTTTGTAGCTCGCTGTGATTAGCACAATCGGTTCATCAATACCTGCAACAGCAACAAAATGAGCGGTATTATCCTTACTCGCCAAACCAATAGATTGTGCAGACTTATCTTCCCACTCATAAGTAACGCCGGTAGTTACATCAGTTCCATTAATACTAACCATCGCAATAAGGTCTACTGAATCACCGACATCAACTATTGAAGGCGCCGTCAGAGTTAAATCTAAATGAGGGGGTGGATTAATGGTTATACTTGTAGTTTTGCTTACTGTTGAACCCTTAAATTTTGCTGTTACCAAAATAACCACTTCATGAACACCTGAGATGGCAACAAAATTTGCTGTATTGTCTTTACTCGATAAAACCACTGGTTGTGTAGATTTATCTTCCCAAACGTAAGTTACACCGCTACTAACATCGGTTCCATCGGCACTGACCATTGCAATAAGGTCCACACTCGTCCCCGCATCAACAGGAGAAGGTGCGGCAACCGTTAACGTTAAATTAGGGACAGGATTAATTTTTATACTTGTTGTTTTACTTACAGTAGCACCTTTAAATTCAGCCGTTACCAAAATAACCGCTTCATGAATACCCGCTATCGCAATAAAACTTGCTGTATCGCTATTGCTGGTTAAGCCTACTAGTTGAGTTGATTTATCTTCCCATGTATAGGTTACGCCGCTATTAACATCTACACCATTAGCACTAATCATCGCACCAAGAGCTACACTATCACCTATATCAACAGCGAGGGGCGCAGTAACCGTTATAATTAAAGTAGGAGGTGGGTTAACGGTTATACTGACCGTTTTACTTACAGTGCTACTACCAAAAGAGGCTGTTACCGATATAACTGCTTCAGGAATACCCGCTATCGCAATAAAACTTGCTGTATCGCTATTGCTTGTTAATCCTACTGATTGAGTTGATTTATCTTCCCATACATAAGTAACGCCACTGGTAACATCTACCCCGTCAATATTGAGTAATGCACTAATGTTTACATTGTCACCTACATCAGCAGATGCCGGTGCAGTAAAGACTATATCTAAAATATGTGGTGGGTTAATGGCTATGCTGACCGTTTTACTTACCGTCGCGCCGCCAAAAGAAGCTGTCACCGAAATGATAGCTTCAGGAATACCTATTATAGCAACAAAATTAGCCGTGTTATTACTGCTTGATAAAAATACTGGTTGTGCAGATTTGTCTTCCCACACATAAGTAACACCACTATTTACATCTACCCCATTAACGCTAACTAACGCACTTAGATCTACGTTAACGCCTACATCAACGCTAGTCGGCGCAGTAACAGCTAAAGTTAAACTAGGCGCAGAAGGGTTAATCGTTATACTAACCGTTTTGCTTACCGTAATACTGCCAAAAGAGGCTGTTACCTGTATTATCGCTTCATCAAGACCTGCTAAAGCAACAAAACTGGCTGTATTGCTATTACTCGTTAAAGCTAGTGGTTGTATTGATTTATCTTCCCATACATAAGTTACGCCATTACTAACATCTACTCCATCAATACTAAACACTGCGCTGAGGTTTACTATATCACCTACATTAGCATCAATGGGTGCAGATACAGCTAAGTCCAAAACAGGTGGTGGCTGAGCTGGATTAATCGTTATGCTAACTGTTTTGCTAACTGTAGCGCCATCAAAGGTGGCTTTTACCAATATAACCGCTTCACTAATACCCATTATGGCAACAAAGTTTGCTGTGCTATTAGTGCTTGTTAAGCCTATTGGTTGTAAAGATTTATCTTCCCATTCATAAGTAACGCCAGTGATAACATCTTTTCCATCAATACTAAATGCTGCACTAAGATTTACGCTATCGCCCACTTTAGCGTTAAGTGGCGCGGTAATCGTTAAAGCTGAATTAAGTGATTGGGGTGGGTTTATCGTTATACTCACTGATCTGCTAACTGTTGCCCCTTCAAAAGAGGCTGTGACTAATATAACCGCTTCATGAATACCTGCTATCGCAACAAAATTGGCTATATCATCACTGCTTACTAAACCAATTTGTTGCGTAGATTTATCTTCCCACACATAAGTAACGCCGTTAATTACATCAACTCCATCAGCACTGACCATAGCACTAATATTCACATTGTCGCCCACATTAACGCTAAGAGGTGCTGTAACCGTTAAACTCAAATTAGGTGGTGGGTTAATCGTAATGCTCGTTGTTTTGCTAACAGTGATGCCATCAAAAGAAGCGGTTACTAATATGACGGCTTCATGGATACCAGAAATAGCGACAAAATTAGCAGTATTGTTATTGCTTGTTAAACCAATATGTTGCGTAGATTTATCTTCCCACACATAAGTAACACCACTATTAACATCTACTCCATCAATATTTAACAACGCACTAAGATCAACGCTAGCGCCCACATCAACAGCTGGAGGAGCAGTGATAGTTAACTTAGGTGGTTGATTAATCACTATATTAATCGTTTCACTGACAGATGAACCATCAAAAGAGGCTGTTACCAATATAATCGCCTCATCAATACCTGCTACAGCAACAAAACTTGCGGTATCGTTATTACTCGTTAAACCAAGTTGTTGTGCAGATTTATCCTCCCACACATAAGTAACGCCACTATTAGCATTTGCTCCATTAGCACTAAGTATCGCACTAAGGTTGACTGTTTCACCCGCGTCAGCTATGGAGGGGGCACTAACCGATAAACTTAAGTTAGGCGCGGTATCTGAAGGAATACTTGCTTTATCACAAGCCGTTAACCCAATCAGTAAAAATAAACTTATAATACGAAATAAAGTCATAAAATATCCAAAGATTAATTAAAAGCGCAAGCCAAACAAAAGGCTTAAGTTTGGTAAGTGAATCGTGTCATTGCCATCTTCAATGGCGAAGTAAGATAATTTAACGCCAATGTAGGGTTGAATGGCTGAATGTGGCATAAAGTAAATTTGATTGCCTACCTGAAAACCTGTTGCGCCATCACGCCAAGCTTGGCCTTTAATTTCACCCTCAGCCCAAATATATGAAACACCAGCATAAACTGAAGATTCCATGATCGAAGATTGATGCCATTGGTAATGATAATTTAGCTGTAGTGATTCAAAGTTAAGCTTGGTGGTTTCTTGGCAGGCTTTATCACCACAATACGCAAGCACATCAGCACTATATTCACCCGTTTTGCTCCAGCCTAATGCAAGAAACGTATTTTCGGGAAGTACACTGTGATGTAATTGGATTGAAAGATCCAACCCCAGTTGCGTATTGGAGTCAGTGGCAAATACGTCACTGGTATTTAACTGGTAATAGTCTTCTGAGTCCAAATAATTAGCGTGCATGCCTGCTTCAAATTGATACAAGGGTTTATCTGCGGCGGTATTTGTTTCTGATGCAAAACTATTAACTGAAACAAACAATGGGAGTATAAATAGACTAAGTTTTATAACTTTTGCATCGTTAAACATTTTGATCCTTCAAATGTAATAGGTTATTGATTTTTGAATATTATTATTAATGATGTTAGCAATTAATTGTTTTATTTCAAGCTAATGTTGTAATTATTTACTAACACTGGAAAGATTATAATTTCAAATAAGTAAAACCTTAAAGGTATTCAAATGACCAGAATAAAACCAATCTAGATTAATCGACCAACCTTCAACGACACTGTTCAAAGTATCCTTGGTTACTGCTATTGTGGTAACTAGGAATTGAGGATAATGAGCTGCGATGGCAATAGTAATAATAATAGTAATGTTAGCCTCAAGTTTGCCTTTCTTAATATCAGTTTAGTGAGTTTGTTAATGAAAGGTTCAAATGGTGATAGTGTAGGTGTGGCATCTAGTTGAGATACCGTTAACCATACTCCTTTTAATTTCACTTTTTCTGACAATAAAGTTACAGCAGAAATGGTGCCAGACGATGTTCTCATTGATACATTTTACTTGGGTGTGATAGAAGTTAACTTATTAGAAAAAGATAATTAATAATAGTCATTTAGAGTTAACTTTCGCTTATATTAAAGCTAAATGTTAAGTTTTGATCTACTTTGACATCACAAGCCAAGATAGAAAGTAATAAATTATGAATTCCAAATATTTAAAATGACAAAATGATATTAAGATGGATCACAAACGTAACAAGAAAAACGAGAAGCACACTTCTGTCTGGTAATTTTTAATTAAAAGCTAGAGCCAATTAAAAATAAATTTACTCTGCTATTTTATAAAAATATAAGTTATAGGTTCATAAATGAAAATATTCTTTAAGCTTTTAGTCATGACGGCTTTAATATTAAGTACTACTTCTATGCCAAATTGTTTTGCACAACAATCTAAAGAGGAAGCAATACTAGACAATATAGAGCCTGTTAATCATTTTTCGCTATCTCAGTTAGAAAATATGGCAATAGAGCTAAAATATTTTGATGAAGTACTCACATCATCAGTTCTGAGTTACGCATTTTCATCAGATACAAAGTGGCTCGATAGATACAACGAATATGAGTCTAAACTTAATCAATTGATCGAAGAGTTATCATCAAATATGCACGAGGAAGATGCTCCTTTGATAGCGGCGCTACACGAAATAAACAATGTGCTGGTTGCCTCTGAAGTGAATGTTATTGCAGCCATTCAATCAAACGATAGACAAAAAGCCATGGTTATTTTAAATAGCGATGAATATCATCAAAATAAAACGGATTTTATGGCGACGATAATGAGCTACTTAGCTCAGCTTGAAATACGTAGTAAAGATAAGTCAATAATCAAGTTAGCAGATAATAATTTACACTTTACTGACGAAGAAAAACAATGGATTACTGAAAATAAAGTCATAGTAGGTGTTGAGCATTGGCCGCCTATTTTATTTATGCAAGATGATGATAATCCAGGAGGCCTATCGGGAGAGATTTTACGTCAAATCATTTCAAAAACAGGCTTAAAGGTTGAATATGTAAAAGGAAGTTGGGGTGATATTTTAAGTAAGTTTAAACAAGGAAAAATTGACCTATTACCTGATGCTTACTTGTTCGAAGACAGAAAAGAGTTTGGTTATTTCTCAACGCCATACTTTTTAGTACGCGAATTATTTTATGTAAAAGATAGTAACACTCGCTTTCAATCAAATATTGACTTATCTACTTCAAGTATTGCTATTTCTGCAGGTTACACCACCATTGATAAAGTTAAAGCCCTCTATCCAAACCTAAAAATAATTGAAACTACAGGTATCCAAGATTCAATAAATAAGGTGTTAAATGGTGAAGCAGATGCATTACTTGATGCTCAAATTGCTGTAGATGATTGGGTCGAGCAAAAAGGTATTACTAACTTACGAGTGATTGATGAGGATGTTGTGTTTCCATCATCTTTGCATTTATATACACAAAAAAATAAAGAAATTCTCCATAATATCTTACAGAAAGGTTTAGATTCAATCAAAGCCAGTGATTTGATGAATTCTAATAATGATTGGCTAACCTCACGTAACACAAAGGAAATAAGTACAACAAATACTTTTGGTAACAGCCACTTGTTATTGTTTATATGTGGGGCAATAATTTTATTACTTATTCTTGGAAGTATTATTAGTTCCATAGTATTAAAATCTAGTGAAAAAGATCTCGCGACAAAATTTAGCTCCCCTCGATTTAAAAACACGATATTTACTGGCTTAATAGCCCTGTCTGTTTTGCTTATTGCAATATCCTCTTTTGTTATGAATTACGCAGAAAAACGACAATTTGAAGCCTTGGATTATAGTTTATCTACATTGCTATCCACCACTCATCAACGTTTAAAAGTATGGATGAAATATGAACAAAATATGTTAGAGCATGTTGGGAAGAATAAGGAGCTACTAAATCTTGTTGAACAATTATTATTGCTACCCGAAGAAAAGCTGGCATTGAAAAATTCACCTATGCAAAAACAAATTAGAGCATTTTTTAAAAATAGAGAAAGCGAAGTGGGAAACGTTGGCTTTTTTATTATTTCACCAAATAAAATAAGCCTGTCTTCAAGAAGAGATAATAATATTGGAATTGAGAATGTTATTCATAAAACACGACCAGGGTTACTTAATAAAGTATTAAAAGGGCAGAGTGTTTTTATTCCTCCTGTTCACTCGGATGTAAACCTTGATGGTAATACATTCAATAATAACAATGATATTTCACCCACTATGTTTTTTGCCTCGCCAGTGGTCAATGATAAAGATGAAGTGATAGCGATCATAGCAAAGCGAGTGAATTTTGATGGTGTTTTTTCTTCTATATTATCGGCAGGTTTTATTGGAAAAAGTGGTGAAACTTATGCAATTGATAAATCCGGTACTTTACTTTCAAATGTACGCTTTGAAAATGATCTCAAAAACATTGGTTTTATAGAGGAACATGAACGCTCTTCACTCAATATACGTGTTCTAGACCCAGGTAAAAGCTTACTAAATTTGTCAGAGAGTGTGACTCAAGAATCGCAATGGCCATTAACGTTAATGGCCAGTCATATTAATTCAGGGAAAACGGGGAGTAACCTAGAAGGCTATCGAGATTACCGTGGTGTAGAGGTTATAGGGAGTTGGCTGTGGGATGATACTCTCAATATGGGGGTGGCTGCAGAAGTTGATATGGAGGAGTCTTTAGAGCTTTTAATCATATTCAGGTATACAATTTGGTCGATTCTATTTATCTCTTTAATGCTTGTTTTTGGAGGTACTTTATTTACTTTGAAGGTTGGCACCAGAGCAACAAAAACTTTAGCTCGTTCGCATTTGGAACTTGAAAGTTTAGTGAATGAACGTACTAAGGCGCTTGAAATGAATATGAAGCGTACAAGTAGTATTATTGATACGGCTGTAGATGCTATTATCATGATTGATAGTAATAATATTATCCTGATGTTTAGCCCCGCAGCAGAGCGAACATTTGGTCATAAAGCTGTCGATGTTATTGGTCAAAGTATTCTAATTATTATTCCTCCTGACTATCACAAGGCTCATTTGGCTGGAATGAGAAGGATGGTTGCAGGACAAGCCGCTAACTTACTCAACAAAACGATTCAAATCTCTGCTTTACATAAAAATGGCCATATTTTCCCGACAGACTTTTCTGTTTCGGGATGGGTTGAAAATGAGGAACATTTTTTTGTTGCGATCCTTCGAGATATCAGCGAACGCAAAATGGTCGAAGATGAACTTCTCCACGCAAAAAATGAGGCTGAAATTGCCACCCAAGCTAAAAGTGAATTCCTCGCCAATATGAGTCATGAAATACGTACGCCGATGAATGCAATTATTGGTATGAGCTATTTGGCAATGCAAACCAGTTTAAGTCGAAAACAAGCCGATTATGTCAATAAAATTCAGAGTTCAGCGGAAGCCTTACTTGGTATTATTAACGATATTTTAGATTTTTCAAAAATAGAAGCGGGTAAACTTGATCTTGAAGAGATACCTTTTAACTTGAACGATACTATTGACCATCTCGTGCAAATTATTTCACATAAAAGTCAGGAAAAATCCTTAGAATTACTCATCGATTTATCGCCAGATTTACCACTTGACCTTGTTGGCGATTCTCTAAGATTAGGACAAATATTAATTAATCTCGCTAATAACTCGATTAAATTCACCGATCAAGGTGAAATAGTGATCAAAGCAAAACCTATCAAACAAAACGATAAAAATGTCACGGTAGAGTTTTCAGTATGTGATACAGGTATTGGCATGACCGAAGAGCAATTAGGCCGATTGTTTCAATCCTTTAGCCAGGCAGATGCTTCAACAACCAGAAAATATGGAGGAACTGGTTTAGGCTTAACCATTAGTAAAACGTTAACGGAATTAATGCAGGGTAAAATTTGGGTTGAAAGTACCAGTGGCGAAGGTAGTCAATTTTACTTCACCGCAACTTTTGGCATTGCACAAAAAAATACTGCGCATATCCAAGCATCACCAGCAAGCTTAGTTGATTTACCTGTGTTGATTGTTGATGACAGTGTGGCTGCAAGAGAAATACTTTTTACTATGTCAGAAAGTTTAGGCTTTAAACCCGAGTTAGCAGCTTCTGGCGCAGAAGCATTAGAGAAACTAAAACTTGCAGAGCAGAACAATCAACCGTACAGATTAGTACTTTCTGATTGGAAAATGCCGCATATGGATGGCATTGAATTAGGTGAAAAAATCATTAGTGATGGTTTCTTATCTCAACCACCTAAGTTTGTCATTGTGACCGCTTATGACCGTGATGAAATGTTGAAAAAAGCACAACATATCAATTTAGCTAGCTCGATAACTAAACCTGTATGTGCATCTAAATTACTCGACATTACTCTAAGAGTAATGGGAGAAACACATGGTGTAAGCTCAGAAGTTCAAAGTAATCGATTAGATATATCATTTGCTCAAGCTATCGTTGGCGCAGAAATTTTATTAGTGGAAGATAATGAAATTAATCAACAAATAGCCGTTGAATTACTTGAAATGGCAGGGTTAGTGGTAACGGTTGCTTGCAACGGAAAAATCGCAGTAGAAACGGTTGAAAATAAAAATTTTGATGCGGTATTAATGGATATACAAATGCCGATAATGGATGGTTATACTGCGACCAAAGAAATACGTAAAGACGAAAAAAATATTAATTTACCCATCATTGCGATGACCGCTAATGCTATGAGTGGTGACAAGGAAAAGTGTATCGCTGCCGGAATGAATGACCACCTTCCAAAACCTATTAATCCACAAGATGTTTATAAAACATTAGCCCAATGGATTAAACCTACCGGTAAAGTATTGAGTGATGTCAGGAAAAATCAAATTGCACATGATGAAGTTGACTTGCCTATATTACCAGAATTTGATGTTAATTCAGCCTTAGCCAGAATGGCAGGTAATGTAAAAGCGTATCGTAATACCCTTAAAAAAGTGGCCAGTTCGGAAGTTGATGCAGTTGATCGTATAAAAAAAGCATTAACAAACAATGAGCTGCAAACAGCGTTAATAGCCGCGCATACATTAAAAGGGGTTTGTGCAACGATAGGTGCAACTTTTGTCGTACTACCAGCAGAAAAATTAGAGCGACTTATTAGTGAAAAAATAGAAAAAGGAAAACCACTCGATAGTGATGAACTAGAAGCACTATTTGTGGAATGTACGGCTAAGCTCACTCAAATGGTGGCTGCCATTGATAACGATCAACAATCCATTCAGCCAACCGATAATAAACCGTTATTTGCTGTTGAAGTAGTTACTAAATTAGTCATAGACTTAAAAGAACAAATAGACAATTTTGACAGTGCCGCTAATGAAACATTACAAGACATATTTACTTATATTGAAGCGGATGATTTATCAAATGAAGTTACAGAGCTAGCTAGTGCATTGGAATTGTACGACTTTGAGCGTGCTGAAATTTTATATAAAGTATTTGAGCAAGAAATCACTAATTACTGTCATCAAGGTAGTAAAGTTGTTATTGATGATGAAACGTTACTGAGCAAGTTTGATTTTATAGCGCAGCAAATTGATAACTTTGATTCAACGGTAGTCGATGCTGTTGATGAATTGTTAGAGTTTGAACTAACTACAGAAATATTTGACGCGTTAGAAAAAATAAGGGATGCGTTAAGTCAGTATGATTTTGATAGCGGTGAAAAACAATTGAGTAAAATTAAAGCATCATATTTTAAAGAATTAAAGGAATAGGAGAAATAATAGATGAGTGAAATAAAGAAGCAAACCATTTTAGCGGTTGACGATACTTTAGCCAATATTGATGTAGTGAAAGGTGTGTTAGCTCAAGATTACCTAGTTCAAGCTGCGTTAAGTGGAAAAATGGCTTTAAAAATTATTGAAAAGCAAAAGCCTGATTTGATTTTACTCGATATAATGATGCCCGAGATGGACGGTTATGAAGTCTGTAAAATATTAAAGTCTCAAGCTGAAACTAAAGATATTCCTATCGTTTTTTTAACGGCAAAATCGCAAGAAGATGATGAAACTAAAGGTTTAGCGCTTGGTGCAGTTGATTACATAACGAAACCAATAAGCCCACCTATTTTAAAAGAACGCGTTAAAAATCATTTGATTTTTCAAGCATCAAGAAATTTACTTGCGAGACAAAATGAAATATTAGAAGAGCGGGTACTTGAGCGAACATCGCAACTTTCAGAACTTCAAGATGTCGCTATGGTTGCTATGGGAGCACTCGCCGAATCGAGAGATCCTGAGACAGGGAATCATATCAGAAGAACACAACGCTATGTAAAAATATTGGCAACAGAAGTTGCTAAGCATGATAAATATAAAGCAGTATTAACTCCCGATATTATTACCTCTCTTTATAAATCAGCTCCGTTGCATGACATTGGTAAGGTTGGAATTGAAGACAGTATTTTATTAAAACCCGGTAAACTCACCGATGAAGAATTTGAAATAATGAAAAAGCATACCACTTATGGGCGAGATGCACTTGCTGCTGCGGAGCAGTCGATTGAGTCTGCAGATAACTTTTTGATCTTTGCTAAAGAAATTGCTTATTCACATCAAGAAAAATGGGATGGCTCTGGTTATCCAGAGGGATTGTCGGATGAAGATATTCCATTATCAGCAAGAATCATGGCTGTTGCCGATGTATATGATGCTTTAATAAGTAAACGTGTTTATAAGCCAGCGTTCTCCCATGAAAAAGCTGTCAGTATTATTATGGAAGGCAAGGGAAGCCACTTTGAACCGTTGTTAGTTGATTGCTTTCTCGTGATTGCAGATGATTTTAAACAAGTGGCAAAAGATTTCGCTGATAAAGAGGGCGAAATCCAGTAACGTTGATATTCAACATTGTGGTTAGTATTCGGTGCAGTTTTTAATTCATCTATTATATGTTTCAATGAATAAGCTGAATCAGTAGCTAATTCAATATTCTGTTCTGAATATTTACCCTCTTCTTTAATAGTTTTAGCCGCGGCAATGGTAACCGTTAGAGGGGTTTTAAAGTTATGGAGGATAATAGGTTCAATATCTTCTTTCAATTAAATATTTCTATCTCTCTTAGGGGGCGAAAGCGCCTTAGAATTAATACTTCTTATAAAACCAATAACCGCCATGGTGGCTTTCTTGGCTACCTCTGTTATCTATAGATTCAAATAAACTAAAAGTTGCTGCGAAATAGCATACCCTTCAACAGAAACTTAAGCGATTCACACTCTCTATATGAAGGTTTATTGTGCACACTTTCTAAAGTCTTAACCGTCGAGGCTAATTAGAAAGGGGTATGAAAATTAAATAAAACTTCATATTTTTGGAAAATGCTCGTTGAATGATAATAAGGCGCTTCCGATATAAAAGATGTTAAATATAATACTTGTTATTAAATAGTTACTACATAATTTCATTTAAACTTCCAAATAATTATATTCTTTATAATCAACTGAATAGTGAACTTTTGTTGGGTAAAAGTACGAGTGCTGCAATGTATAAAAGTACGGTGCTTAGTGTATGTAAGTACGATAGTAAAATGTGTAAAATTACGATGTTATTAACAATTGATTTAACCCCATTTTACTTTTCCGCTTATGATATCTTTTGTTAATTTAAAGTTACCTGTTTTCGATCTATTATAAATATGCACGTTATTTTTAACTAGCTGAATACGGTAACCAGGTAACTTATGTTTGATGATTATCTGTTTAAGTTGTCTTCTAAACTCGCTTAAAGAGCTTTTGCTACCTAATCGAAGCTTTAGGTTTTTAATTCCTATTATGCAAGATGTTTGATGACCACAAAATTTCCGGCAAATTTCATAAATGCGTATGCAAATAGGTCGACCAATATCTCTATATGTAGCTGGTAGGGTTAAAATGTTACTTTTCTGAATTGAGAAAAATAACCATTGAGATAACCTGATTTCTATTAAGGCATTATTTTTAGTCCCAATAATCTTATAACTATCTATTAATGAGAAGTTGTGAATAGCGGTTTCTTCATTAAGGGGACTATTGGTTATTATCCTAGTACCAGCTAGCCTACGCAGCGATAAGCTCAAATTCTGATAATGCTTGCCTGAAGTTCCATTTTGAGTCGATTGTAGAAGCTCATAAGCTTTTACATGAACGATATCTGAAACGGCATATCCATAATTTATTTTAGCGATAATTTGGCTTAAACAATAAATTATAATTTTTTTATCTTTAATTGTTGCTCTACCCTCAAGACTTGGCTCAATTTCAATATTAATATCTTTATAACTGTATAGCACTGAAGCTTTTGATTTTCCGTCTAAAGCAAATATTGGGTACTCCATTGAGAATATATCTGATTTCAATGAAGGGTTTTGAATATTACAAAGTATGGGAGTGCTATCTAATAAGAATTCTTTCATTATCAATGCCTAGGCTGTGTATTAAGCCATGCATCAAACTCTTTTATTGAAAATAACAGCCTCCCGTGGATGCGGATATATGGAGGAATAGGGTATTTTTTATCATTAAGCTTATTGTGATTTATATGGTTATATAGGGTTTGTTTGCTTATATGCAGTAGTACTGCGATCTCTTCCAAGCGATAAAATATTTTTTCCATGGTTAGCACTTCTCACTAGTTACTTAGTTTTATTTGTGCTTACCTATTATTCATATTAAAAATTAATATTCTCAATAAAACCCCTGTAATCGAACAGGGGTTTTTCAAAGATTATTTTGGGGATAGAAAATATACTTGTTTTGCTCTGCGCCGAGCGTGGCTGCTTATAGGCTGGCAAGTTATGCCTAATAACTAAATCTCGTTAGAAGCGAGGAGTTTTAATGGAAGCGCTTTAACCATAGTCGTGTGCATCGCATACGCGCCCGACAACTTGGGTCCTTCTTAATTGGTGCAGAGCAACTAATTAAATTAGCAGCATCTAGATGTTCTTTGCCACGGGAAATTTGGCATGCCAAATTTTATTTAAATATTTTATTAAACGTTTTTTCATCAATACTCATTTATCTTCATTGCAATGTGGGAAGCTTTGAATAATAAAAAATTTAAATAGTCTATAAGTAAGTGTCGTATAACTCTCCACGAGATTTTGCTGCAGTAATTTCTTCATCAGTATAAGATTCATTATCAGTAATATAGTTGCCTAAACCATCAGATAATTTATCAAGCTGATCATCTTTATGGTCATTTGAACTATCATCAAGAACTACCTCTACAATACTTACCGCAATATGACCTGTTATTTTTAGTGCTTTTTTTAACATAAATTCACCTGTTCCGAAGTATTATAATTCTCTATGCCAAATTATTAATTAATAGGCAATGTGCTTAAAAGCTTGTTTTTATTTAATCAGTTGTATTTTAAGTATTTGTTTTCATTTCTACGTAGATACCTTGGGTGCTAAGTATTCCTTAGTATCTAGTGTTCATTAAGCCTAAGAATATCTTAGTTTTCAAGAGCCAATGTCTCACACCAATGAAAATTAATGATGGTTCACCTTTCTTGAAAAGGTTAAAAGAAGCTAGAACGGCTAAAGGCTTTTCTCAAAAGCAACTAGGCATACAAGCTGGTATTGATCAGTTTGTCGCTTCTGCTCAGATGAATCAGTACGAGCGAGGAGTTCATACACCAGATTTTAAAACAGTGAAAGCAATAGCTGAGGTACTGACAGTACCCACAGCGTATTTTTTCTGTGAGGAAGATGAATTAGCAAATGTAATTATTAATTGGAGTCCAAAATAATTTGGCATGCCAAATTGTTAACTCTCTAAATATGCATAAGTGATACTAAATCTAGTGTGCCCTAATTCCTCGCTAATAGTCATTCTAGCTTGATAATCAATTTCTCTGTCTTCCATTGAAAGCACTTTACGATGTAACCCACCATCGGCAGGGCACTGCCAACCTGTGATAGCCAAGTAACGGCTTCTCGCGTACATGTGGCGTAAACCATGGTTTTTATTTAGACCTACGCGGTTTGTTTGGTATTCATATACCTTTAATTGTTGAATGTAGTTTTTATCTGAAGGTATTAAAGACTTTCCTTTACAAAATTGGGCTATCTCAGTAAGTAATTTGTGTTGTGATTCTTTAGTTACTGGGATCTCCCGCGCTTTGCCTCCTTTTGTCCATGATTTTTTAAGCCTTATTAGATTTCCACGCATTGCATAAGATACGTTAAATTTTATGGACTCTTCACGGCGTAGGCCAAGTTCTTTTTGTAGAAGCAATGAGAAATATATATGCCTATCTGTTATTTGATGAAGCTTGCTCATATCAAGCTCTTTCGCTTTTCCTTCAGGTTTATGTTGCCGACGATTAATGCCATATGCATCATTGGTTCTTAGTACAATGTTTTGCTTACCAATGATTTTTGCCGTCCAACGCAAAATAGATAGCCTGTTTTTTAATGTAGATGGCGAAAGACCTTCCTCTTTCCAGCGCTGCACTAAGTGTTCAATATGTTTAGTTTTTAACCCTTTGGGATTTTTTAATTTAAAGCCAGATGTTAGTAACTGATCCGCAACAAGGTTAAGAATTTTCATTCTTGATGCTTGCGTGTTTTGGCTTCCTTGTTTGTGTGTTTTTACTAGTAAATACAAGTTGTATCCGAGTTGACTCATAGTTGCTCTCCAATTTATGAAAGTAGCAATAAAGCAAAACAAAAAGGTTTAACGACTAGAAGTCTATCGGTAAGTTTAAAAGCCATTCATGTGATCGTAATCATCATGTATCAACGCAACCAAAAGGAAGCGTTACAAGGGCTGAAAACCTTAAAGCAGGGAAAGCTGAGCTGAGAATTTTCTGTTGAAAATAAAGCAGACTACGGTTGTTTTGGTTTATTACTTTGCCCTGATATTAGGGCGGGTATTTCATTGCGTCATGCGCATTGAAGGCAGCTGAATAGCGCCTGTCTTTTTTGATAGCTCATAAGTGAGCTTATATACACTTTTCAATATATCACAGAAGCTAATAAGTGCAATACCCCTGCTGTCCTTGAGGTGTCTTTTATCAGACATCAAGAGCAATGGGGTCTGATAGCGACTCTGTCGAGTCGTCCCTACCCAAAAAGTAGGGACGACTCGACACTCACAAGGTTTTAATTGCCATTATTTTTGTAATGAGTTTGATATGGCATATCAGCAATGTGCGCTTAGCCGACATTAATCTATAGCTTTTAGCCATATATTTTCTAATGAGTGAATTTTATGGCCAATTAATGGCACACGAAAAATCTGGCACGATATGTAATATCATTTCTTGGCACATATATCCCAACTGAATTTACAACAAGTTGTTTTTATTGCCTTTGTTTATCTTGAAGTGTTTATATATCGTGCCATTGTTTGGCACACATATCTCGCGGCTCGATATGTAATTCATAGATGAAGTTGAATATAGCTAAATATGCTGATAAGTTACTAAAAATATTATAAAAAAAGTATTATATGTGAACGAAATTGTCGACGGTTTAATTCGAAATTCGCACTAATACACTGTTAAGCATCTCATCGAAATTGGAGTTCGCAAATGAGCGTAGAGCAAACAACTGAAGAAGCTGAGTATGAAGAAAGGCTCCGACGTCGCCTTAAAATACTGCAAGAGCAATTGAAAGCTGGCAAAGTTAAATTTGCTGAAGGTCTAAATGTAGAACAGAGTCTTTTAGCTGTAAGGCAAGGTGCTGACGGTGAAGTTGATTTGAACACAGTTGATGCTTCTGTACGTTCAATGGCACTGGCAATCACAGCTATGCATGATCGTGAAGAGCTAAAAAAAGAAGCCTCTCTTAGTGAAATACAGAATTTATATTTTAAGTTTATTGAAGATAACTTTGGTCATTTCTATGAAATGATGGTTAAGAAAAAACTTACTCCTCATGATGCAGGTAAAGCTTTAACGCAAAATAACAAATCAATTGAAGCTTTTACTGAAAATCTCGATGAATTTCTAGATGTAATTGACAAGTTTTGGGAAGGTGTTGGTGAAGTAGCCCATATTCACATTGAAGACATGCAGGGAAATATTAAAGGTATTTTTGGAGGTGATCTCTTTCCATCATCAGAAGAAAACATTGCCTCTAAATGTGGGATATATACAGACACAATTGTGTTACCTGATCCATTTTTAAGATCTAAACATATATTTGAACATTACCCTCAAGAAAGTAAAGCATATTACTTTATTAAACACGCCATGAATATTCTTCAATATAAGGATTTGGCATGTGCAGATGTTGAAGTACCAATTGTCGCAATTCTTCCTGATCAAGCAGCCTTACAGGAAGAAGAAAGGGACTTTTTTCACACCCTTGGTAAAGAAGACTCCCTTATTCATGCAGGAAAACTTTTCGGTCGAAAATTTGTAGATTTCGATGAATTAATGAACTTTGCAAAAGAACTAGATACTACTGAAAGAGCAGTTGCTGAAATAAGCGATGAAACTAGAGTTCTCTTTGATACAGAATGGACTGGGGATACTGCTTCACAAATAAATCGTGCGTTACAGAGTGAGCACTCTAAGCCTTTCTTTGATTCCCCTGGTATATTGCTAGCCTCACTTTCAATGGGAAGAATGAGTGTTAGTAATGAATTATTAGTCAAATCGAGAAGATTAAATGGAATTCCTATTATAGATGCCCCAACATCTTGGAAGTATCTAGCATGGAAAATGGAATATGATTCTGAGAGAACAGTATCCCAGACAGGAGACCAAGATTTACATATTGTTCGAGGTCTTCAAGACCTTGCCGTCAATGAGATGGAGTGGCTAGGAAATATACCTACCGATTCATTAATTGAAATCAGGAAGCAAGGCGCTATGGATGATATTAGAGCAATGTTAGGTAACGGTATAGGTGATCTTGTTAATTCTAATCCTAGCAATTTTCATAGAAGTCGCGATCAAATTTTTGACAATATAAATAGTGCTTTTACACAACACAAAAAAAATATTGAAGAACTCAAAGCTAAAAAGTGGAAATTCGCTGGAAAAGATATGGGGTCATGGATGGTTATGGGTTCTCTTGGGGTAGCGGCAGCTGCTACAGGAATGCCTGTTTGGGGGTTGGCTGCTATTGCTGCGGATCAATTATTAGATGCCCCTAAACTTAAAGATATCCCTCAGTCCATTAGAAACCTTGCAGATGAATCTAACAAAATAAAGAAATCACCTGTAGGTATGTTATTTAGTGTTAGTAAAAAAGATGCTTAACAAGTCGTTTAAAAGGGCAAAAAACAGTTGGCTTTTGCTCCTTCGTCACTAATTTTAGTCAACAATTTTATTGCCTCTTAACGAGGCGTTATAACCCTAGGTACCTATGAAGCCTGATATCATCAATCGATATAAATCAGATTTTTTGATTTTGCTGGAAGAAGAATATGGTTACCGTAGATGGTTTTGGTTTCCGGATATGTCTACCGAAAAATTAGAATCGTGGTGGAAACACCTTGAAACTGTTGAGCCATATTTTATGACACCGGAACCGTTACCAGGTGAGCTTTACCAAGTAGAAAGTGATGAAGAATTTGATTTGTTTGTGCAATTAGAATCATCGTTAAAATACTACTGTGCTCACATGCATTGTGATGATGATAGTGTTTTAATTAAACCAGATAAAGTCAAAATATTCCATAAAGGCTACGAAGAGTAATCCTGTCATAACAAGTTGCTTAAACGGACAAAAAACAGTTGGCTTTTGCTCGTTCCTCGCTAATTATAGCCAACAATTTTTCGCCGCTTAGCAAGGCGCTATCAATATAAAATCTAATACAAATCAACTTTAAGTGCCAACCACCTAATGTCAGCTTAGTGGCATTAATAGACATAGTGCAGTTCGTTTGGTTGATACTTAAAATAATTCTCTTGGTAATTTAAAGTCAAATGTAGAGAAACGACTCTTTATCGAATAAATTACTTATGTGATAATCGAGAAATATCAATTTTTGGTATTTAGTAGCACAGAGGTAGCACAAGCGAGTATGTGTTAGTGGGTTATTACTAGATAAGTCTTTAAAAATGGTGGCCCCTCCCTGACTTGAACAGGGGACCTGCCGATTATGAGTCGGATGCTCTAACCAACTGAGCTAAGGGGCCATCTTTTTACTTTTGCTTGATAACCTGAGAAAGGTTAATCAAAGCGGCGAGAAGTATAAGCATTTTTTATTTTGTTGTCACCATTATAACGCTAAAAAACCTGATAAATGAGTCTGATAGTTTAATAGTTGAGCGATTTAGGGTTTTACTTAATCGCTCAACCTTAAAGTTGATTATTTAATACGCTTTCTTATCAGTATCGACGTTAAGAAAATGATTAGGAAGCCAAATGTTCCGCCACCAGACGATTTAGTACTAGTTGTTGGCGTAGGCGTTGTCACTGTTGCTGCAACGACTGTAAGTGTTATCTGGCTTGTAGCTGATAGATTTTTAGAGTCTGTAGCCGTAAATGACAGCTCTACAGTGCCAGCTGTTGCTGGTGCAACAAAGTTAGCTGACAATGCATTGGCATTATTCAGCGTTACTGTAGTACCTGCAGTTTGCTGCCATAAGTAGGTTAGCGGATCATTTTCGTTGTCAGTTGCGGTTGCTGTAACAGTAACAGTAGCTCCGGTGTTAACTTCTCTATTTTCAGATAGAGCAACAGCAGGAGCTGTATTGCTATCGTCATCTGAAATGGTGACGGTGTATTGGGTAATTGAACCTAAATTACTACCAGATACAGACGACAACTCAACTGTGAAGCTTTCATTTCCTTCGTCTTCGGTGTCGTTAATAATATCAATACTTATAGTTTTTTCGCTGGCATCACCATCTGCCCACTCGACAGTACCCGAAGCAGACTCAACATCATCACCAACAGTTGCTGTACCTGAACTTAATAAATATGAGGCTGATACCGCACCTACTGAGCTTCCTTGGCGAGCAATTGTTATGTCTATACTACCTTGGTTTTCAGCTACTGTTGTTTCAGCGCTAGTAAATGCCAGTGTACCGCTGTTAACACGTCCAGCAACATCAATAGTTAAGTAACTGTTGCTGCCCAAAGTGGCTGTATTACTTGGTTGACTTAGGCGAACAAAAAACTTTTCTTTAAATTCTTCACCTGTTGCGTCAGCAGCTATATCAATTTCAATGGTTTTATCTGCAGTATCATTTGCCGGCCAATTTAGGGTGCCAGAAACAGGAGTATAGTCAGTGTTTTCTTTTGCACTACCGGGTAATAGTTGATAATTAACACTTACGGCTTCAGTTGGGTTACTGGCGCTGTCACGCTGTACGCTAATAGTTAACGTTTCGCCTTGATTAGCGTTTACAGCACGGTTACTAAAACCTAATTTCCCTTGGCTTGACTCATGAGTACGGTCTTTAAGAATGTATAAACCACTACCAATGTCGCTGACTAAAATATTGCCTGAAGGTAGGTAAGGGTATGTACCCCACGCACCATTGAAGCCTGCATTGTTTGATGGTGTGTAAGTGTCGAAGAAGCCAACATCTACAGGGTTTGCAGGATCAGTAATATCTAATACAGTTAAGCCTCGTTCATAATTTGACATGTAATAGCGATTACCACGAACAAAGCCATTGTGATCAATCGCGCGTGTAGGACCTGTCCACTGTCCTACTTGAGTTGGGTTTGTAAGGTCTGCAATTGAAAATATACGAACAGTTGAATTTAAGCCGGCATCTTTCTCATCAAACTCATCATGCAAGAATATATGTTGTTTGTCTTCAGTGCCCCAGCCTGAGTGCACGTACTGGTTGCTTTTAGCAACATCGTTATACTCTCCAGTACCTAGTAACTTTGTGTCTGAAGTGTCGGTGATGTTCCAAAGCTTCATTTCTTTTTCATTGAAATCAATGAAAACAGTACAACTGTCGCCACTAGTATTACATTGACTGTCTTTGCGGCTATCAGTGATATTCATTGATGCGCCATCGTGGGTATAACCGGAGCCAAAATAGTTGTTTGATATTGCGGTTAATGTTTCTGGTGATTTTAATGAGTAGCTATGGAATGCACCACTGAACCTATTACTACCAATAAGCTGTAAGCTTGGCGTTAAACCAGGTAGAGCAATATTTAAGGTGTGATCTACATTGGTAATATAAACATTATGTGCTTTGGTTACGACTCTATTTTTTTCAACTAAGCTAACAGAGTTTGGCAGTTGGTTGAGGTTGATGATTGTTACGTAATCCGTTGAACTATCAATAGTGGCATAGGCATATGCCTGCCATGCGCCGATACCAGAATCAAAATATTGATATACTTTGATGTCACGCCAACTTGAGCTAAGGCCTGAAATAGTACCCACTTCGCTAGGGTTCTCAGGATCAGTAACATTAACTACAGCAACGCCATTTCGTAAGCCAATAAGGGCATATTCATCACCTGTGTTTAAGTCAACATGACCCCAAATATCATTTGCTGCACTAGGACGGCTAGAGAATTCGTTAAGGGGCATGTGCGCAAGTAGGTCAATGTTATTACAAGAAAAGCTTCCAGCAGAGCCGTTAACACAATCAAGACCGGTTTGCTTTTCGCTTAACATATGATAACTAGCAAGCTTATTTTTAAGAGCTTTACTTTCAGGACTATTCTCTGCAAATAGTGATTTACCATCTGCCATGATAACAAAACCTTGCTTACGCAATGGCTCTGCCATATCAAGAGGAATATTTTTTAATTCAGTCGCGTTGGTATCAGGGCTTTGGCTTTGAAAATGATCAAAGCGATTGTAACCACCATAAATTGGCACTAATGCGCTTTTTAAATAAAATAACTCTTCACTTGAGCTGATTGTATATTCACCAGAAGAAACTAGTATTCTATCGCCTTTATTGGCTTGTTGAACGGCATATGCAATAGTTTTACAAGGTCTTAAAACTTGATCACATTTGCCTGAATCTTTACCGCTTTCAGCAACAAAACGTGCTTTATCGTGTTCTGAATGAGCGAATGATAATTGACTATTGAATAGTGCAGCAATTGCCGCAAATATCCATATTATTCGTAACATCGGATAGTCCTTATGTTAATAAAATGTTATATATGTCACTGTACAGTATTTGAATTGCTTTTTAAATCATTGCTTTTTACTCATTGTCGATTTATCTTCATTTAAAATAATTTGTTTATAATCATTGGCTTTGGGCCGTTATGTAGGACGTATGTTCATAAAAAAATTCGTAGTGATTTTGTTATTGCTCTCTTCTTGTTTAATATATTTTACCTTTTTTAATTCTTCAGCTAAGCAGCAAGTCAATGTGAACCTGATGTGGCATGAAGCAGCGTTGCAATGTCAATCAACCTTTGCTCCTAAAAGCAATGGTGAAGCTTGGTTTATAGAGCAATTGCAATTTTTCTTAAGTAATTTAAAAGTTAAGGTAGAAGGAAAAGGTTGGCAGAAGTTAGCATTAGTCGACAGCCCTTATCAAACCACCGAAACTGTTCTCTTGGGAGAAAATTGTCGAGAGAAAACTAAGCAACAAAATGTAAAAGATAACGGAAATTGGCTCATCGAATTTGATAATAATATTGATATTTCTACAGTGCGTGCTGTGAGATTTAGCTTAGGAGTGCCTTTTGAGTACAATCACTTAAATCCTGTAACTCAGAAAAGCCCGTTGAATATACCTTCAATGTTTTGGGTTTGGCAAACAGGACATAAGTTCTTAAGAGCTGAGCTCGCATCAGTTGATAGGCAATGGCTATTTCATCTTGGCTCAACGGGGTGTAAAGCGAGTAGTGTCATGCGGGCGCCTAAACAAAGTTGCCGATACCCTAATAATTTTGAGTTTGAAATACCTGTTACACAAGATATAAATAATTCGCTCTCGTTGAGTTTTAACTTAGCAAAATTATTAAATGGTGTTGAGCTAGGGCAAACATCTAGTTGCCAATCAGAACAAGACAATGAAAGTTGCCGGCAGCTATTTAAAAATTTGTCAGCAGTAGAAAAAGTGAACAGTCCAGATGCTATGTCTAGAGTTTTTAGCGTAATTAAAGTCGGTAGTGGTAAGAAAGGAATTTCAGTTGAATAAGTTTATAAGCACCTCTTTATTAATTGTTCTTAGTTATTTTTTGATTGGGTGTTTGCCCGAAACTAAGTCTAATACTGCTTATCAATGGCCTATAATTGATGGCTTTCCAAAGCCACAAGTACCTGAAAATAACCCAATGAGTAGTGAAAAGGTTATCTTAGGCAAAGCATTGTTTTTTGATAAAAATCTATCAGCTAATCAACAACAATCATGTGAGAGTTGTCATTTACAAGAATTTGCTTTTGCAGAGGATAAACAAGTGTCAGTTGGCTCTACCGGCGCACTGCATAGAAGGAACGCACCAGCACTTGTCAATATTGCCTATAATAAAACGCTTACTTGGGCGCATGACGGTATTACTTCGTTAGAACGGCAGATATTGTTACCTATGTTTGGCGAAAACCCAATTGAGTTGGGCATTACAGGTCATGAAGAGGAAGTGCTATTGCGATTCGAGACCGAAGAATATAGCAAATTATTTAGTCTGGCTTTTCCTGGTGAGAAAATCAGTTTTGAACTAATAGTTAATGCCCTAGCAAGCTATGTGCGTAGTTTAATCTCGTTAAACTCACCGTTTGATCAATATGCTTATGCAGGGGATGATACGGCGATTTCTGAAGCTGCTATCCGCGGTATGAATATGTTCTTTTCTGAACGCTTGGAGTGCCATCATTGTCACGGTGGCTTTAACTTTACCCAATCAACAGGGCATGAACAGCAACTAATTGACCGTAGGCCATTTCATAATACTGGCTTATATAATGTTGATCTTTCTGGCGACACAAGTGGCTACCCTAAAAAAGATATTGGTTTAGCTGAAATTTCAACGTTAGCGAAAGATAATGGCCGTTTTAGAGCGCCTACGCTGCGTAATATTGAATATAGCGCTCCGTATATGCATGATGGCAGCGTAGCAACACTCTCAGAAGTTATTGAGATCTATGCCGCTGGCGGGCGTAATATAGAGCATGGTAAGTATCAAGGTGATGGTCGAGCTAATCCTTTAAAAAGCCAATTTGTTAAAGGTTTTGAACTAACGGTAGAAGAGAAAGAAGACTTACTTGCTTTTCTTAATACGCTTACAGATAATGAATTTTTAAATGCAGCTAGCCAGTAGGTACTATTAGCTATACCGTTAGCATTGAAAATAGCTAAATTTTAGGCAAAAAAAACCAGCTTTAATAAGCTGGTTTTTATTTATATAACAAGTGTATTGTTACAACAGTATTACTTACTCACCGTCTAAGAAACTTTTCAATTGCTCAGAGCGTGAAGGGTGACGCAATTTACGTAATGCTTTTGCTTCAATTTGACGAATACGTTCACGTGTTACATCAAACTGCTTGCCCACTTCTTCCAAAGTATGGTCAGTATTCATATCGATACCAAAGCGCATTCTTAAAACCTTTGCTTCACGAGCGGTTAGGCCTGCTAATACTTCGTGAGTTGCATCTTTAAGGTTTTCAGACGTTGCTGAGTCCACCGGTAATTCACCGCTACCATCTTCAATAAAGTCACCTAAGTGCGAATCTTCGTCATCACCAATTGGTGTTTCCATTGAGATTGGCTCTTTAGCAATTTTCAACACTTTGCGAATTTTGTCTTCAGGCATAATCATGCGTTCAGCTAATTCTTCAGGTGTTGGCTCACGCCCCATTTCTTGTAACATTTGACGTGAAATACGATTAAGTTTGTTAATCGTTTCAATCATATGTACTGGAATACGAATGGTGCGTGCTTGGTCAGCAATTGAACGAGTGATAGCCTGACGTATCCACCATGTAGCATAAGTTGAGAACTTATAACCACGACGGTATTCGAACTTATCAACCGCTTTCATCAAACCGATATTACCTTCTTGAATTAAATCCAAGAACTGCAAACCACGGTTAGTGTATTTTTTCGCAATTGAGATAACTAGACGTAAGTTAGCTTCAACCATTTCCTTCTTAGCGCGACGAGCTTTCGCCTCACCAATTGACATACGACGGTTGATGTCTTTTATACCATGAACATTTAGGTAAGTTTCTTCTTCTAACATGTTCAATTTATAAATACAGCGTTCAACATCTAGTTCAATATCAGCAAGCTTTTTAGAGTACGACTCTCCTGCTGCTTTTTGTGCTTCGAACCAATCTTTTGATGTTTCGTTGCCTGGGAATATTTTAATAAATGTTGATTTTGGCATACCTGCGCCAACAACACAGTGCTTCATGATCAAACGTTCTTGAACACGTAAGCGATCCATAACACTGCGCATGTTCTTCACTAAACGGTCGAACACTTTTGGTACTATGCGGAATTCTTTAAATACTTCTGCTAATGCGTCGATTGCAGTTTGTGCGTCAGCATGGCCACGGCCTTTAGCTTGAATAACACTATTAGCATTTTCATAAGCGGCACGTAACGCGTTGAATTTCTCACGGGCTTCTTCAGGACAAGGACCTGTATCTTCTTCTTCCTCATCTTCTTCATCTGACTTGTCTTCTGCTTCTAAATCTTCTTTAGAAAGTTCTGAGCCAATATGAGTTGCTGCCGCTGGAATTTCTTCGTCTTCAGCGTCAGGGTCTAAGAAACCAACGATAATGTCGCTTAAGCGAACTTCTTCAGCTTCAAAATTATCCCATTGTTCCAGTAAGTAGTTAATTGCTGGTGGGTATTCAGAAACGCTGCGTTGTACTTCTTTGATACCTTCTTCGATACGCTTGGCGATAACAATTTCGCCTTTACGTGTTAGAAGTTCTACCGTACCCATTTCACGCATATACATACGTACTGGGTCTGTAGTTCGACCAATTTCGCTTTCAACAGTAGCAAGTGCTTGGGCCGCCGCTTCAGCAGCATCCTCATCAGTATTGCCTTCTGTCATCATTAACGTATCGTTATCTGGTGCAGTTTCGAATACTTGAATACCCATGTCGTTGATCATTCTAACAATGTCTTCAACTTGGTCTGAATCGATTATATCTTGCGGAAGATGATCGTTAACTTGTGCAAAAGTTAAATAACCTTGCTCTTTACCTTTGGTTATTAACTCTTTAAGTCTAGATTGAGGGGCTTGATCCATTGACGAGTGTCCACCTATTTATGGCTATCAAAAATACAACAGTAAGCCGGAAATTATAGCGAAAATTTTACTATATTACCAGCGATAAACTGCGCTTCTATTTGTTTAAATATAGTACAACTATATTGATTTTATGCGCTTAGCAAACCGTGCAACTCTTGCTTTTCGGTTTTATTTAAGCCGCCGTTACGTTCTTTTTCCAGTAACTGCTCCGTTCTTTGTTCAATAAAAACATTTAAAAAGTTTTCAATTAAATCAAGAAACATACTTTCTGCATTTTCTGGCTCAACATGATGTTCTAAGCACATCAGTTTAGTTAATTGTTTTCCGGCGTCCTGGCCTCTAAAGTGTTCAATCAATTGCGCACTGTTCACTTTTGAATTTTGCTTACACAGCGCTAATAGCTGGTTCAATAGTGGAATTCCTGGCATATTCAGCTGTTGTAATATAGCAGGATCTGGTAATACTTCTACTATATGGGGATGCTCTAGTAATAATGCAATAGCAAGTCTCACTGGTGTAGTTTTTGTTCGCTTAACTACTGGCTTATTATCTGTTGATTGAGTGAAATTTTGCTGCAACTTCTTTAATTGCATTTCATTGTTTGCGCCAAATTTATTCGCTAACTGCGTTACAATAGCGTCTTTCAAGTTACTTTCAGGCAGTTTAGCTAAATAGGGCTTGAAAGCATCTACCGCAGCGCCTTTACCTTCAGCCGAAGACATATTAAGTTGAGATAATAGGTGATCGAAAAGAAACTGAGACAATGGTGTTGCGTTATCTAATATGCTTTCAAATGCCGCTTGGCCTTGCTCTCTGATTAATGAGTCAGGGTCTTCACCGTCAGGTAAGAATACAAACTTCAAGCTGTAGCCGTCTTGTATCATGGGTAAAGCATTATCCATGGCGCGCCACGCTGCATCGCGACCAGCTCTATCACCATCGTAACAACAAATAACTTCTTTTACGGTGCGAAATAACGTCTGTAATTGCTCTGGCGTTGTTGCTGTGCCAAGTGAAGCTACGGCATAATCAACGCCATGTTGGGCAAGGGCAACAACATCCATATAACCTTCAACAACAACTAAACGAGTCAGTTGCTTTGTGGCTTGTTTTGCTTCATACAAACCATAGAGTTCTTGGCCTTTATGATAAATGCGCGTTTCAGGTGAGTTGAGGTATTTTGGTGTGCCATCGCCAAGAACGCGTCCACCAAAACCTATTACTCGACCACGCTTATCGCGAATTGGGAACTGTATTCGGCCTCTGAATCTGTCGTATGGCTTGTTTTTATCGCCTTGAATCGCCATCCCTAAATCAACTAATTGTTGGTTAATTTGGCTATTGCGACCAAACACTTTCATCATGCCATCCCAGGCATCACTGATATAACCAATACCAAAACGTTTAACAATTTCACCACTTAAACCACGACCTTTTAAATAGTCGATGGCAGTACCTTTATCGCTAGCTACTTTTAATTGTTGCTGGAAGAAACGGCTAATTTGTGCCATTAATTCATAATCGTCTTGTTTTTGTATATAAGCTTTTTGGTCTTGCTTTTGCTGAGCAGGCGAACGGTTTGATTGTTCGCGTGGCACTTCCATACTGTAATGTGATGCGAGTTCTTCTACAGCATCGGGAAATTCTAAACGATCAAACTCCATTAAAAATGAAATTGCGTTGCCATGTTCGCCACAACCAAAGCAATGATAAAACTGTTTATCTTGGCTGACACTAAATGAGGGGGATTTTTCGGTATGAAAAGGGCAACAAGCTTGGTAGTTTTTTCCAGCTTTTTTTAATGGCACACGAGAATCTATTAACTCAACGATATCGGCTCGAGCCAATAAATCATCAATAAATTGTCGGGGGATCATGCCAGCCATAAAAACCTATACTTCGAGAGGAAAAGACCATTTTACACAAATAAGGGGTGGAAAATAGCAAGTTTTTGTACGTAAATTAAATTTTTTGTACGCTAGTTAAAATAAAACCGCGAGGCCAAGGCGATCGCGGTTTAGATTCAAGATGAACAAATTTGTTCAATGTGATATTTAACTAACTGTTTAAGGTTGCTCTAACTTGGCCACTTACCGCACCTAAGTCTGCTTTACCTTGCATTAACGGTTTTAACACCGCCATTACTTTGCCCATGTCCGCCATTGAAGCGGCACCGGTATCAGTAATTGCTGTTGCAATCAGTAGTTCAATTTCATCTGCTGATAATGGTTGTGGCAGAAAATGCTCTAAGGCGACAACTTCTGCAGCTTCATGAGCTGCTAATTCATCGCGACCACCTTCTGTAAACATTTTGATAGACTCTTTACGTTGCTTAACCATTTTGGTTAGCACCGCAACGATATTGTCATCAGTTGCTTCAGTGTTGTGATCTATTTCTGCCTGCTTTATCGCAGATAATGCCATACGAATTACGCCAAGACGAACTTTGTCTTTGGCACGCATAGCATTTTTCATTTCATCTTTAAGCTGGCTAAGTAGACTCATGATTTGATTCTCTCTTAAGTTAACTCAGTTGACTTATAATTTACTAAGGGGTTCTTAGTACATGCGAACGCGACGAGCGTTCTCACGAGAAACTTTTTTAGCTGCACGTTTTACTGCTGCTGCTTTTTTACGCTTACGTTCCCAAGTTGGCTTTTCGTAAGACTCGCGACGGCGAACTTCAGAAAGGATACCTGCTTTTTCACATGAACGTTTGAAACGACGTAGTGCAACGTCAAATGGTTCGTTTTCTCTTACTTTAATTACTGGCATGTACTGTATTACCTTAGTTATGAATCTATATAAATCGACGGTCGACTTCAGCTAAATAGCCTCATCTTCGCCCACTCTATTAAAAATTGGTGACGTATTCTAATGCGAACAACATAGTAATGTAAAGGAGTAATGGCTTTTTCATATTAATATTTCGTTGTCTTAATGTTTCCCCATAGGATTTCTGAATTACTAGCCTAAAAGATAGCCAAAACTTGGCATCGATAGTATTTAATCACAAAACTATTTAACTAACTTGTACGCTATAAATTGAATGTTTGTCAGTCACTAGGTAAAATCATCGGCCAAATAACTACTGTTGGCGAAATTGCTCTGCGGTAGGTTTATATTCTATTTTGATTAAACACTCCTAGGTAAAGAAAAACTATGCGTATTTTAGGTATTGAAACCTCTTGTGATGAAACCGGTATTGCGATTTATGATGATGGCCAAGGTGATTTACCTGAAGGGATAGTTGCGCATAGATTATATAGCCAAATAGCCGTTCATGCTGACTACGGTGGGGTAGTGCCAGAATTGGCGTCGCGTGATCATGTTCGTAAAACCATTCCATTAATAAAGGAAGTGTTGGCAGAAGCTAATTTAACACCTGCCGACTTAGATGGTGTTGCTTACACTGCTGGACCGGGTTTAGTTGGCGCATTATTAGTTGGCTGCTCAATTGGTCGTAGTTTGGCTTATGGTTGGGATCTTCCTGCGGTACCAGTACATCATATGGAAGGGCATTTGTTGGCACCTATGCTAGAAGAGAACGTGCCTGATTTTCCGTTTGTTGCACTTTTAGTCTCTGGCGGTCACACCATGTTAGTACGTGTTGATGGTATTGGAAAATATGAACTTTTAGGCGAATCTGTTGATGATGCTGCAGGTGAAGCCTTTGATAAAACAGCAAAGCTATTAGGTTTAGATTACCCTGGTGGCCCAGTATTGGCTAAAATGGCAGAGTCAGGGCGCAAAGGGCGTTATAAATTTCCTCGTCCAATGACTGATAGACCGGGTTTAGATTTTAGCTTTAGTGGCTTAAAAACCTCGGCGGCTAATACTATTCGCAAAGAAGAAAATGCCGATTTAAACCCAGAAAGTAAAGCACAGATGCAGGCAGATATTGCTTATGCCTTTCAAGAGGCCGTTGTTGATACCTTAGCTATAAAATGTAAACGCGCGTTAAAGCAATGTGAATTAAACCGTTTAGTGATTGCTGGTGGTGTTAGTGCTAATACCGCACTTCGCGCTAAATTAGCAGAAATAACGAAAAAACTGGGTGGGGAAGTCTTTTATCCAAGACCGGAGTTTTGTACTGATAATGGTGCGATGATCGCTTATGCCGGTTTGCAACGTTTAAAAGCAGGTGTTTATGCTGATTTAACTTTTAAAGCTACACCGCGTTGGCCTTTAGACACATTACCACCTGTATAAGCTTGAAGGTATTTGAAGGTAAGTGAGGCTTGGTTAAGTTTGTTTTTTCTTAAATGAAATTTTACTTTCAGAGCCTTTAATGAGTCTGACAATATTTTCTCTGTGGCGGAAGATGATCAAACCGGAAAGCATTAACACCGGATAGACATAAATTGGTTTTAATAACCAAGTATAAAGTGGCGCCAGTGAAACAGTCACAATTGCCGCTAGGCTGGAGTAACGAGTGGTTTTTGCGACTAGCAGCCAAGTTATAATCAATAAGCCACCTAAATCTAAACCAATAGGTAACAACACGCCAAATGCTGTTGCGACAGCCTTACCACCTTTAAACTCGAAAAAAATAGGGTACATATGCCCTAAACAAGCGGCGACAGCAATCACGCCTAAATATAATGGTTCTAAACCTAAAAAGTAGCCGCCCCAAACAGGTAGCGTGCCTTTTAAAATATCAAAAAATAGCACCAGTGCGGCAATATATTTATTACTGATACGTAAAACGTTGGTTGCGCCGGGGTTATTTGAACCAGCAGTGCGGGGATCAGGTAAGCGAAAGAGTTTACAAAGTAAAATGGCACTGGAAATTGAACCTACAAAGTAAGCCGCAATCACCATAAGCAATGTAATAAGTAAACTGCTGATAATAAATCCTTTTTATATTCAAGCTGGTGTTTTGGTTAATACCTCGCTTGGAAATATATCTGAGTTCTTGTAAATCTGCGTTTTATAATAAATCACAGATTTTCATCATTGTAGCGTGTTGTTTACTAGTTTTTCTAGACCTACACAGGTAAACTCGCCATTTATTTTGTAAAGCAAGTCATACGGGGTGTTTGCTCGGTAAAGTTACCGTAATTACCTCATCGATTCTTGATCATATAAAGGGTTTAGTGTGGATAAAGTTTATATTGAAGGTTTAACCTTTCAAACTACCATTGGTTTCTATCAATGGGAAAAAGAAATCAAACAAACTTTGGTGATTGACCTCGCAATGGGTTGGAATACTGCTTTAGCTGCTGAGAATGATGAGCTTGCCAAAACTTTAGATTATGCCGAAATATCTGAAGCCATTGTTGAGTTTGCCAATAACAATCCAGTCGACTTAATTGAAACACTTGCCGAGCGCATCGCGACGTATTTAATGGCGCAATATAATATTCCATGGTTACGCTTGAAATTAATGAAACCAACCGCAGTGCATAATGCGACAACGGTAGGTGTTGAAATTGAACGTGGACAGCAGTTAAATGGCAAATCCAACTAATGGCTGAAATTTATATTTCGCTTGGTAGTAATATTAATCGTCAGCACAACATTGAAAAAGGTCTTAATGCGCTAGCACAATTACTTGGCTCGCTGACCTTGTCTTCATTGTTTGAAAGTGAAGCTGTTGGTTTTGCTGGCAAGCCTTTTTACAACATGGTTATTGGCGCTAGTACTGAATTGTCATTGGACGATTTAACACATTCATTACGAACTATTGAATATGCGAATGGTCGTAACCAAGACGCGAAAAAATTTAGCCCAAGAACCTTGGACTTAGACTTACTATTATACGATGACGTTATTGCCCAACAACCCGCACAAATACCACGTGATGAAATAACAAAAAATGCTTTCGTACTTTGGCCTTTAGCAGAAGTTGCTAGCGCATTAGTTCATCCTGTTGTTGGAAAAAGCTACCAAACATTATGGCAAGAGTACGATAAGAGCCAACAAAAATTAAATATTGTGCCATTAACTTGGTCTGCAAAAATAGGGAAATAAACCATTATGAGTACAATAGACGTTTTTATTTTAGCGTTAATTCAGGGCTTAACAGAATTTTTACCGGTATCTAGTTCGGCGCATTTGATTTTGCCGTCAGCGGTTTTTGGCTGGGAAGATCAAGGACAGGCATTAGATGTTGCATTACATGTAGGTACATTGCTCGCTGTTGTGCTTTATTTTCGTAAAGAAGTTGGCAGCATGGCGGTTGCATGGTTTGGCACCGTTGGCATTGGTCCTGAAAAAAATAACAATAGCTTTGATGGTAAACTTGCATGGTGGATTTTACTGGCATCAATTCCACTGGGAATCGTAGGCTTATTGGGGAAAGATTTTATTGAAGAAAACCTACGCTCTGCTGCTGTTATTGCCATTACGACTTTAGTATTTGGTGTGTTATTGGGTTTTGCTGATATTAAAGCCAAAGAAAATGTAAGCGTTGAAAAGTTGGGCTTTAAAGGTGCAATGATTATTGGTTTAGCACAAGCACTTGCACTGATACCGGGTACATCGCGCTCAGGCATTACCATGACATTAGGGCTTATGTTGGGGCTAAGCAAAGAAAATGCTGCTCGTTTTTCATTTCTATTGTCAATTCCAGCCATTATTATGACTGGCGGCTATTTAACGTATAAATTAATAACATCGGCTGAGCCTGTTGATTGGAACACCTTGGGCTTAGGTAGTGTACTGGCGTTTTTTAGTGCCTATGCTTGTATTCACTACTTCCTTATCTTGGTTGGCAAGCTAGGTATGATGCCATTTGTTATTTATCGAATGATACTTGGCGCTGGTCTGCTTTGGTTTGTATTAAGTTAATTGCTACAATACTGCAAATTTTGAAACGCGCTCAGGCGCGTTTTTGTTATAAACATACCCTGGTGACCTGGGTATAAAACTATATTTATATTAAGCGTTACTTATAACGTTTGATATCACCTTATCTGCATAGATAGTACTAAGGGACTATTGGGCTATAGAAAAAGTCTAAGTAAACTTTAGTTCTGAACCGACTATGGTAGATATTTACCTGATTAAAAGTGAGAGTGTTGATGGATTTGTCTTTAACTGAAGAACAAATGATGATTCAAGATATGGCGAAAAAGTTTGCTGAAAGTGAACTTGCGCCTGTGGCAGCGCAGCTTGATGAAACAATGGATCAAACGCTGTTTTTAAACAATTTAGCGCAATTGACTGAACTTGGCTTTATGGGCTTAAACATTAAAGCTGAATATGGCGGCGTAGAAGCGGGTAGCGTAGCTTTTAGTTTAGCAATTACTGAATTGGCTCGTGCTTGTGCCTCAACAGCCGTCACCACCTCGGTAACGAATATGGTGGCTGAAGTCATTCAAGCGGTTGGTAATGAAGAGCAAAAGCAAAAGCATTTACCAAAAATTTGTAGCGGTGAGTACCGTGCAGGCGGCTTTTGTTTAACAGAAGCTACAGCAGGTTCAGATCCTGCTGGCATGAAAACTCAAGCCGTGAAAGTCGGTGATGATTATATTATTAGCGGTAGTAAACTTTATATTACCAGTGGCTCTTTTGCTGATGTATTTGTTGTTTGGGCAGTTACGGACCCTGACGCTAAAAAAGGCAAAGGCATTTCTTGTTTTATCGTTGAAGCTTCCACGCCAGGTATGACAATTAGTAAAGCAGAAGAAAAAATGGGCCAAAAGGCATCACCAACGAATGAAGTTCACTTTGATAACTGTCGAGTGCCTGCTTCAGCATTGATGGGCACTGAAAACAAAGGTTTTGGTGTTGCTGTTGGTGAATTAGCCGGTGGTCGTATTGGTATTGGTTCATTAGCTTTAGGTGTTGGCCTCGCTGCACTTGATTACGCTAAAGCTTACATTGTTGAACGTAAACAGTTTGGCCAATCACTGTCGAACTTCCAAGGTTTACAGTGGAAATTAGCTGAACGTTATACGGAAATGGAAGCGGCACGCTTGTTACTAATGCAAGCTGCATATACTAAAGAGCAAGACCAACCTTTTGGTGCGGCAGCGTCAATGGCAAAACTTTTTGCTACTGAAAATGCCAACAAGGCTTGTTACGATGCCTTGCAATTAATGGGCGGAGCGGGTTACATAAAAGAATACCCACTTGAGCGCATGGCACGCGATGTTCGAGTAACGTCAATTTATGAAGGTACAAGCGAAATTCAGAAAGTGATTATTGCACGCGATTTATTGCAAAATATGTAGTTACTCTGTAATGCTAAAAAAAACGGACATGAGTTATTCTCTGTCCGTTTTTTTATGTCTTATTGCAAGGTAGTGCCAGCCATTTATCGACACTTTTCTTATACTTTGCAAGCCAAACTTGTGCAGCGTCATCTTCGCTAAGCTTTTCAATAACGTAAAGAGCTGATGCATCAGCAATCATCTCAGTGTTTAAATTGATGTTTTTTGCCAATTGAAATACGCATGGTGAGTATTTTTCTAAACCCGGCCAAGCTGCTTTTTTTAACCAACCATTACTTGGGTTAGCACAATCTTTTAATAGCAGTTTGTTGATACCCCAACTTGGATCAGTTTCACATGCAGGCTGATAAGTAGGGAACTTAACAAACTTTCCTTTAAGCCGAGTGTCGGTCCAATTTGGCGTCCAATTGAGTAACATAATCGGTTGCTTTTTTTTGAGCGCTTGTTCGAGTTTTTGCCAAACTTTAGTGTCGTTTTCAAAGCGATGAATTGTGAAATTTAGATCCAGTGCCCGAATAATATCGCCGTCACCATAATCCCATGGGCCCGCGTAGTATACGCCTTTATTTTTTGACTGAGGTGTGGAGAACAATGTTGCGCAATTATTCATCGCTTGCCAATCAGGTAAGCCTGGGCAGAGTTCTTCAACATATTCAGGGTACCACCAATCTTCTTTGCCAACAGCCTTATGGCTACCCAAGTCAGTAATATAACCTTGTTGAACCATGCGATTAAAGTCTTTGGCCATTGATACCTGCCAGACTTCTAATTGAAGATGAATTACGCCTTTTGGTAGAGCTCCCCATTGATCTTGCGCACTAATATCTTTGTACTCAACAGGTATACCAAGTGATTGGATCATCGTGCCTAAGGCTTTAGAAAGAACTCGCTGACTACTCCAATTATTTAATGGTAATTTAATGACTTTTTGAATGTTTTTATCCAAGCTTATTGCTTGAGCAAAGCTAGAGAGAGTTAAACTACAAAGTAATAAAATAGTAAGGAAAATAGCTTTAAGCATATGAGAGTATGATGTTATTAATCGATGTTGTAGTTGAGTGGCGTAAGCTAGCGAATATATAAAGTTTATAATAATTTATTCCTAAGGCTCTGATATGTTGAATGTAACTGCCCACTTACTGGTTATCATAACAAAAGCATTAGATTCATTCACTCATACTTTCGTTTTAGATAAAAGTATGAGTGATTATTGTCGATGTTGCTAACAATTCTCATACTTCCAATGGCGTGATTTTCCTTCGCTTATCCATTCTATCGCAGTGTTTAATCGTGTTGACCTCGTTGTTGCTCTTTTTGCTGAGGTTAGCCAGTCGATATAATCTTTCTGTTTTGAATAACTAAAGGCCTTGAATACTTCATTTGCTGGCAGATTATTTGCTAGTGCAGAAGGTAAGTCTTCAGGGATCACTAAACTGTTTTTATCTTTACGTGCTACCTGTTTTTTCTGTTTGTTATCAGCTGAATTTAGCGAGATAGCTTGTTGTAGATAATTGACAAGTATGTCATCTGTGGGAACATCAACTAAGGTTTTAAATTTAAGTGCAGTTAATTCATTGTTCTCGCTAGCTGAGAATATTTTTTCACTATCATTGAGTAACTTGCCTTTGAAAAAAGAAAAGTTAATATGCTGTTTAAACGCCGCTATAGCGCAAACCAAGCCATTACTTTCAAAGCATGGGTGTCGCCACTTTATTGTTTCAGTTATCTCAGGAGAAGCGCGATGTATTACATCACGTAAGTGTAAAATAATCTCTTGTGCAAACGGCTCTTGCTGGCTGATGTAATCATCAATTACTTTATTTTTTGACATTAAATACTCGTATCATTGATAGCTTAGTAACTTACATAATGCATAAGCATTAATTTCATTATAGAAACAAAATCTTGGTCTAGTGCAAAATCGATAATAACCAAACAAGTCAGTTAAATAAATATTTCCGGTTATAGCTTGTTTAACGTTACTTTTGCCCCCAATAATAGGTCATATCTTAAATTTATCTGGAATTGTATTAATGACAAATTCTGTTGCTATCACCCTTGAAAACTTTCAACAAATTATAATTGAAGGCTCTAAATCTAAGCTGGTATTCGTTGATTTTTGGGCACAACAAATACCTGAGAGCCTTGAGTTACGAGATAAATTAGCCAGTGCACTTGCAAACCACGGCGATACCATGATTTTTGCCACAGTAGATTGTGAAACTCAAGGTCAAATTGCTCAGCAATTTGGCATTCAAGGGTTGCCAACGGCTATTTTAGTGAAAGAAGGGCAACCAATTGATGGTTTTTCTGGGCCACAAACAGATGAAACCATTAATGAACTATTGGCAAAGTACTTACCGAAAGAGCAAGACTTATTGCTTAACCACGCCATTGCCATGCTAGCAGAAAATAAACTTAGTGATGCCTCAACAGCTATTACACAAGCGTACCAGTTGGATAATGAACGTGCTGATATTAAATTAGTTTTAGCTGATGTTTATCTACAAACCGGAAAAGTAACTGAAGCTGACACCCTGTTGCAAACGATTAAAATGATTGATCAAGACAGCTATTATCAGTCATTAATGGCTAAACTTGAATTGGCAAATCAAGCGGCTGAATCACCAGAAATTAAAGCCTTAGAGCAACAGTTTAGTAATGAACCTGACAATATTGATGTGCAGCATCAGTTGGCTGCGCAGTACAGCCAAGTTAATCGTCATGAAGATGCCTTAGTCATATTATTTCGTCTAGTACAAAAAGATGGCTCGGATATGGTCAGCAAAGATTTACTGTTAGATGTATTAAAGTCATTGCCTGATGGAGATGCGCTGGCGAATAAATTTAGGCGCAAACTTTATACCTTAATGTACTAAATAGTGCTTTGAATAAGCTCTGTTTTATAAAAAACGCTCGCTAAGTCGGGCGTTTTTTTATGCTGGTAATTTGGTTAGTATTGGCTGTTTAGTGAAAGTTTTTAGTCGAAAATTACGTTTAGTCTTTTAATAAATGTGAAAAATTTTGTAGAAATTTTTGAATTTTTTTGGCGACAACCAATTGGCAATATTGATTGTCAGGGTGGTTTTCAAAATAGTCTTGATGGTAGCTTTCTGCACTATAAAAATTATTCACGGCTTTTATTGAAGTTACTATTGGGCTTTCAAAACTAGCATCAGACGTTAACTGAGATATTTTCTCAATAGCTGCTTTTTGTTGCTCTTCATTGTGCACTAATATGGTTGATCGGTATTGGCTACCGATATCATCGCCTTGACGGTTAAGGGTAAGAGGATCATGTATCGCAAAAAAAACGGTTAATACTTGCTCGGTAGACAATTGCTTTTTGTCGAAAGTTAGCTGTACAACTTCAGCGTAATTGGTACTGCCTGTAGATACTTGCTCGTAGCTAGGGTTGGCAATATCGCCATCGGCATAGCCACTGACAACCGCTTGCACACCTTTAATGCGAGAAAATATATTCTCAACACACCAAAAACAGCCTGCACCTAATGTTATCGTTTCTATGCTCATATCTTTATTCCTCACGCTTAAGCGTTCTAACTGTCATCTTTCTTGGTAATTCCACTTAAGACGTTTGGACGTCTAAATGTTTATGTGGCAAAGATATCATTGAGCCGTTTAGATGTCTATATGTTTTTTGCGAAAATCATAAAGCCATCATTTTATATTGAGTAAGAGGGTTGGAGCAGTTGTTACTAGGGAAATTTTGAGTCAGTTTGATAAGTTAGGATATTAGGTACAGTGCTGAAACTGCTCGTTTATAATTTCAGCACTGAAGTAAAGTACCTTTTAACTATCACTTAATAAGTTATAAGCGACATGTTGATGAAAGCGTAAAGTAAGTTCGTCTTTATCGGTTGGAACTTCTAATTCGGTGGCTAATAAACGCATAGCTTGTTCAATTTGGTTAACAAACTTTGCATAGTTTTGCTCTTCCCCATTTGGGTAATTGGCAACAAATATCAGTTGAATATTATCAACAAGCTCATCGGCCTTCCATTTGCTAACAATGCCACATGGGCTTTGTTTTGGGTTATAGCCTAACATTTGCAATTCACCAACTTTAGATACTATTTCATGCAAACTGTGTCGAACAATGGGTACTAAGCCATTCGCGATTAAGGCGCCATTATTTAAGTTAAATTGCTTAGCAACTAACGAAAATGTATCGGTTAAGTAAGTATATAGTGGGTTGAAGGGATCGTTTGAGTTGGCATCAATGTCGACTAATTGCGAAATACGGTGGTTTACTGTCAAGTTAATAATTGCATAAGTAATTGAAGATAAATCAGCTGGCAATGTTATATCTTGGCTAGCATAGCGCTGAGTTATCGGTCTAAATTTATGGGCTTGGCTCTCGTTGCAGCCTTTATGTTTAGCAAAAATGTCATAAGTAAGGTGTTGGTGATCGCGCAGACGAATATTGGCTAAAGGTAATTTTATTTGTTGAGCGAAGGTTTTTAGCAGCGCCTCTACCCGTTGATGAAAATTTGCTGCACCTGAGCGAATATCAGTGCCAGAAGCTAAAAACACCAAAGTGATTTTTTTAGCTCTGATATTGCTATCAAAAAAGGAATTTTGCAGTACATGTTGTAACGGGTCATAGTAAAAAATAATTTGCTGACTAGTTTGCCATTGGTGCATTTCTTGGCTGTACCGCACGCGAACTAGCTTGTCATTGGCGACGAGTAAACTATTAGTGATGGCATAGTCATTACTGAGGGTAAAAAGTAAATCCGCTAAGCTTTGATAACAGTCGTAGTAATTTTCCTGTGAGGATAATTGTGAAAGTAGTTGATCTGATAAGGCAAATTCAGCCAAAATATACTGATTATCGCGTGCGTTCGCTGGAATATAAGCTTTTTGACTAGCGGTGCGCTTTCTAACTATCGACATAATAATTCCCTGAGTAGAGTTTGGATATCACCCTGATACCATCTAATTAAAGGCGATTATAAGCACAAGTTATGACAAATTTATGTCAAAGCTAAAGTGGTTGATATCTGGTTATAGTTAATAGAGCACTGACAGAGCGTGATGCTAAAATTTTAATGTTTAAAAGAGAAAATGATGTCGATAGCAAATAATGCAGACTTACTTGCCGCAGTAAATCAAGTGATGCCTTTTGGCAAATACAGTGGTAGAAAACTATTACAACTACCTGAGCCTTATTTAGTTTGGTTTCATGCTAAAGGTTTTCCAGAGGGAAAATTAGGGCAACAATTAGCACTAATTTATGAAGTGAAATTGAATGGTTTAGAGGAAATGCTACAACCACTATTAAGAAATTAATTTCACTGTTTTTCAAATTAAATCGTTATTGTATTTAAAGTTTTAAGATCTGTTTGTTCTATCTTTTTTTGATAACGATTTGTTTTGTAATGGTTAGTTTTTTGAGCGTATTATTCGATACCTTATTTGTGATTAAAAACTTATATTATTTATAAACTCCCTCCTGTGCTTCACTTGCTTTCATGAAAATACTGTCCTTAAATTAATTGTCGACTGACGTTAAGTTTCGGTCGCAAGATAAAATATTATTAATAATTATCAAGTGATTAAGAGGTTGTGTTCATGAGAAGACAGAAAAGAGATAAATTAGGAAGAGCGTTTTCAAACGGCTACCAAGCAGGGCTTTCAGGTAGAGCAAAGGAGAATTGTCCATATCAAAATACTAATGCAAAATCTGAATGGTTGGGGGGCTGGCGTGAAGCGGCAACTGATCGAAGTATGGGCTTATTTAAATAACATTGAATAACAATAATAAACAGCCAATTGAGCTAAGAAAAAGCCCTCATAATTGAGGGCTTTTTCATTGCTAAATAACTGTTGTGAGTTACTATGTAAATACTAACTTACGGGGCTGCTATTCACTACTGCACGCTGGGCAATGCTGCTGTTTCTTTATCGATAATTGTTGCCACGAATTATTTAGACCGTCAAAAATATTTAATCGGTTTGTTGCGACCTTATTACCTGTTAGGAATTTTATTGCCTGTAAGGCTTGTAAACCACCAACAATTGCCAAAATAGGACCTAATATTCCTAACGTTTGACAATTATTTTCAGGGGCTTTTTTATTAATAGGAAACAAGCATTGATAACAGGCACTATCTGCAATGTTTGGTTCAACAAACATGTACTGGCCATCAAAGCCTGTTGCCGCGCCAATAATCAACGGCATTTTATGTTCTAAGCATTTTTGATTGATTAAGTAGCGAGTGGTGATGTTGTCGGTACAATCGAGTACTAAATCAACTAACGGAAAGTAATAGTCGGCCAATTCTTCATCAAGCATTTCATCTAGTACTTCAATTTCAGTGCCACTACTTTGCAGCTGCAGTTGCTCAGCAGCAGTATCTGCTTTACTTTGAGAAACTTGTGAGTCGTTAAAAAGCACTTGTCGAGGTAAGTTGCTAATATCGATAGTATCGCCGTCGACTAAATATAGGGTGCCGATACCAGCAGCATTAAGATATAGGCTGGCAGGATTACCTAAACCACCAAGGCCAACAATCATCACTTTGGCATTCTTTAAAGCTTGTTGTCCTTGTTCTCCAATACTTTTTAGCATAGTTTGACGGCTAAAGCGTAATTGCTCTTGTGGGCTAAGCATCGACTGTTGACTCCGTTGAATGATAACTGTGTACTGCATTGGCTTTAAACTGAATATATACGGCTAAATTTAGTGTTAATGCCATACGTTTTGCTGACCATAAACTGATTTGTGCGTAGAATTCTTGCTCAGCACACCGCAAAGTAATAAGCGCACTTGTTGTACCAGGTTTTATGGCGATAATTGTTGCTGATAACTGATTTACTATTGAGCTATGCTCTGGTTTTGTGGTGCTAATACTGATATCTCGCGCATAAATTATGCAGGGAATATTTTGTCCTAATGCGCACTGTTGCTCGCTTTTTTTTAGTAGCGGCAGATAAATATTTTCACCGCTAGTACTTTGCACATTAAGAGATAATCGAGTTAAACCAAAATCTGGCAAATGTTCAGCAATGGTCAAGGATAAACTCGTTTTAGCCGCCACTTCATCATGATTGTTGAGCTGATGAATGGCTTGATGAATAGGCGCTATGGTGTCTATTTTTCCTGAAGACATAACAATCAATTGCTTAGCAATAAATTGCAGTTCGCCAATACTGTGACTTACGTACAACATGGGTAACTTCAACTGATGCTGAATGGTTTTTAATATCGTTAACATTTGTGCTTTAGTTTTTTTATCTAGGGCACTAAATGGTTCATCAAGTAATAATAATTTTGGTTCAGCTAATAGGGCTCTAGCAAGTGATGCTCGTTGTTTTTCACCGCCAGACAAGGATGTTACAGCTTGATGTTTAAGCTGGGTAAGCTGAGTGAGTTTCAGCACTTGTGCTATTGAAAGCTTAGCTTGTGGTTTACGTTTTACCGCATAGGCTAAATTTTCATAAACGCTTAAATGTGGGAAAAGTCGACTGTCTTGAAATATCAAACCAATTTCTCGGTGTTCGGGCTTAATAAAGCGTTTACTTACGCTATTTTGTAGCGTTTTATCATTAATTGATATTTGCCCGCTAGCTGCCTTTTCAAGGCCCGCAATAATGCGTAACAGTGTTGATTTTCCGGAGCCAGACTGACCAAATATGCCAACAATGCCTGAAAGTGCAATGCTATGGTCAATTGCTAAGTTGAAATGCTCAAAGGCAATGTTAATCGACATGGTTAATTTTGCAGCCTTATCTGCGGCTGTCGGGACTACATTATCCGTCATAATTTAAAGGCTTTTGTTTTTTTGCTGCAGATTTACCGCTGAACTTACCACCGAGTAAATAGACCGACGACAATAAAATTAATGAAGAGATTAATAATCCCGCAGATAAAATATGGGCGTTGCTATAGTTGAACGCTTCAACATGGTCGAACAGTGCGATGGACAGTACGCGAGTTTCTCCTGGGATATTGCCACCTATCATCAACACCACGCCAAACTCGCCAACGGTATGAGCAAAGCCTAAAGCTGCAGCGGTAATGAAACTGGCTTTAGTAAGTGGAAAAACGATAGTGAAAAAACGGTCGATTGGCCCTGCACCTAACATGGCTGCAGCTTCAAGGTAGTGATCGCCAAGCTGTTCAAAGGCTTTTTGTAAAGGCTGCACCACAAAAGGTAATGAGTAAAGTACCGAACCAATAACGATGGCGCTAAAGCTAAAAGCAAGTTGACTGCCTGTTGCCGTTTGCCATAATTGCCCAGGTAATGCTTGCGGAGAAAAGGCCAGTAATAAATAAAAACCTAATACCGTTGGCGGTAAAACTAAGGGCAGGGCAACAATTGCTTCAAAAAGCACTTTGAAACGGCTTTTCATATTAGCTAAATACCACGCTAATGGTGTGCCTATAAGCAGTAATATTACCGTGGTGATGGCGGCCATTTTTAATGTCGTGGTTAGCGCCAGTAGGTCTGCAGCTGTACTGGTCATCTTACTTAGCACTCTTTTTTTTAAGGTTTGTATTTAAAGGTGTAATGCCGCTTGGTGAATAGCCCAACGCTTCTAATTTTACCTGGGTAGTTTTTTGCAATAAATAATCACTTATTTGCCGAGCATTGTTAACTTGTTTACTCGATTTCAGCACTACAAGTTGCTGGGCAATTGGTTGATAATAGTTGCTCGGAATAGCGATGCCGTCAAGTTGGTTCATTTTCAATTGGCTCAATGCCACGATGCCCATTGGTACTGCCTGGCTACGTACTTGTTGGAAAGTTTGATTAATATTAATGCCGGTAACTACACGGTTTTTTAGCTTTGACCAAAGCGATAAGTTTTCTAATACCTGCTGGGCGGCTTTACCGTAAGGGGCAGTATTAGGATTAGCTATAGCTAAGTAACCAGAAAAATTGTTGAGTTTATTTAAGCTACTGAGTTGTTGTGTCGCTGACCAAAGTGCTAATTGACCGAAGGCATAGGTTTTACGGCTATTGGCAATGATCAGCCGCTCTTGCTCTAGCATTTTAGGGCGAACATTGTCAGCCGCTAAAAATAAATCAAATGGTGCACCATGCTTTATTTGTTGGTAAAGCGTGCCGGTTGCAGCACTGATTATTTGATATTTGATTTTATTTTTATTGGGAAAGTCACTCAACAGCTGTTCGAGTGTTGGCGCAAAGTTTGCGGCTACAGCGATACGTAATGGCTTGTCTTGTTCGTCAAACGCATTGGCATGAGCTTGTTTGGCGAGCTCATTACTGGCAATAGAGTGGTGAGAATTAAAAACCAACCACACCGTTGCCAGTAATAGTAATGCTGGCGACAATCGCGTTTTCAACAATGTTGTCATAGAGTCGAGTGTATGTCGGCTTTGTTATTTAAAGTTTAAATGCGGTACAAAATTACATGGGCGATGACTGGCATCGAGCTGTTCAACAATCAATTTATCCCAAGCAGTTTTACAGGCATTAGTAGAGCCCGGTACTGATAACACAACCGTACGGTTTGCCATGCCACCAAAAGCACGTGATTGTATTGTTGAGGTACCAATTTCAGCTAAAGAAATGGTTCTAAACACTTCACCAAAGCCTTCAATGTCTTTATCAAACAAAGGTAAAAGTGCTTCAGGAGTATTATCTCTAGCGGTAAAACCCGTGCCACCTGTGGTTAATATAATTTGAATGTTTTCATCGGCGATCCATTTAGAAACAATCGCACGTAGTTGATATACATCGTCTTTAGATATTTCTTTCGCTGCCAATTTGTGGCCAGCGGCTTTTAAACGTTCAACTAAAGCTTGTCCTGATGTGTCGTTATGTTCTTCACGCGTATCTGAGACGGTTAGTACGGCAATATTTAATGGTAAGAAGTCATCACCACAATGAATACTAGACATGAGTTTTCCTTTGCAAAGAGAGTAAGTGTTGCGCCTGTTGCCATTGCTCAGGCGTATTGGTATTAAATAAACTTTGGGTATTTTTCGCTTGAATAGCTTTGTGCGGAACTTGATTTAGTAAGCTCTTAACTGATGGCCCTTTTAAGCCACGTTTACTTGTTAATTTATCATCAGTTTTATGTGCTAGGTTATTCTGTGTCAATGGTTGTGTGAAAAACTGCTCCACATAGGCGTTAACGGGTAAATATAGTGGCAAGTAATTGTCAGTAAAAAAACACGCGCTTTGGCTTAGCTCACCAACTTGTTTTAATCTTGCTAGCTCAGTTGCTGTCATCAAAGGCAGATCAACCGGTAATATCAGTAGTGCTTTAGGTTTAAATTGACTAATAACACTTTGAATACCACCAAGCGGGCCAATATTACTGACCATATCGCTGATACCATGTTCATCGCCACTAACAATAACGTGTGAACTGCCTGCTGCTTTGAGTACAGATTTACTGTAGCTCAGCATATCTTGTTGGTGTCGTTGTAAGTGAGCTTTGTCTTGGCCCATACGAGAAGACTTTCCTCCCGCTAGCACTACACCCAAACACGAATGAGAAAGTAAATTTTCCGTAGTCATTAGCCGCCCAACATGGCGAGGTTTTTAGTCGCACCAGTCATTTTTTCATGTAAAAAATGAGTTTGTTTTTTATCTGTCATCATGTGAGTAATGGCATCTTTTAGTGGCTGAGTATTATCGTCTTGCAGATAATCTTTTAACGATAAACCTTGCTCAGTAAATAGGCATAAATGCAATTTACCTAAGGAGCTAATGCGCAAGCGATTACAGGTATTACAAAAGTCATTTGAATACGGCATGATTAAGCCGATTTTACCTGCATAATCAGGGTGGTAGAACTCTTGTGCTGGACCTGATGCTTTGTTGCTGATGACTGGCAACCAGCCGTCAAGTATCAGATTTTGCTTAATACGAGAGCCTTGTACATGCTGAGCATCAAAAAACTCTTGGTTATCGCCTGTTTGCATTAGTTCGATAAAGCGTAAGGTGACGGGGGTATCTTTTAACCAGGCTAAATAACTCGCAATGTCATAACCATTATATTCGCGCATTAATACGGTATTAATTTTGATATCAGTACTGCCTTCAGCTAGTGCCATATCAACACCTTTGAGAATGTGCTTAAGCTTATCGTGACCCGTGATGGCATGAAACTGCCTTGGGTCCAAGCTATCAATACTGATATTTATTGCGTCAATACCTGCGTCTAACCAACTAGGCAAATGCTCAGGAAGTTTAAAACCATTACTGGTAATTGCTACTCTTTTAATGCCCGCTGTTTGCTTACACTGGGCAATAATGTCAGGTAGGTCTTTACGCAGAGATGGCTCTCCACCTGTAATACGAATTTTTTCAGTACCCATGTCGGCAAATGCTGAAGCTAAACGGGTAATTTCAGGCAAAGTTAAGAATTTTCTATCATGATCGCACTGATACCCGTTGGGTAAACAATAGTTACAACGAAAGTTACATACGTCAGTGATTGATAAACGCAAGTAATAAAACTTGCGTCCGAAGTTGTCTGTTAACATGTGTCACCTTTCCAATGTCGGGAGGCAAACAAGTTTCCTTGTTAACCCTGGCAAACTCAAAATAAAAATTCGGTTTACGGCTAGTTCAACGTGCCTGCTAAAAATGAACAGGTTTAGCTAAAATAGCTCGGCGAAATTCAATGATTTATTAATTTATATCATATAATCACAAGCATAGTATGATTATGATCAACATAACAGATAAAGACCTGAATTATGTTTACTTTACTTCAAAGTAGAATGATTCATTGTAGAATTATTTTCATTATGTGAAATAGAAAAATTAAATAGGAAGAATTTATTATGGTTGATTGTTGTTCTGCCCCCGGATTAATGCCATTTGCTCAAGCGTTAGAGTCAATGCTTGGCGCAATTACCCCGATTACTGACATTGAAACCATTACTCTAAGTGAAGGCTTAGGCAGAGTACTTGCCACCGAAATTGCTAGCCCGATGAATGTGCCCCCGCACAATAACTCTGCAATGGATGGTTATGCTTTTGCCCAGGCAAGTTTAATATCTCAAGAATATTTGACGTTAGCTGGACGTTCAATGGCTGGCCAGCCTTTTGAAGGAACCTGTGCAAAGGGCGAATGTATTCGAATTATGACAGGAGCAAAGTTACCTGATGGCTGCGATACCGTTGAAATGCAAGAAAACTGTCAAGCAGAAGGTGAAAGCATACGTTTTTTAGAAAAACGTATGCAGGGCGACCATGTACGCTACGCAGGCGAAGATATTGCTAAAGGCCATATCGTATTTGCCAAAGGTCGCCGTTTATCAGCGATTGATATTGGTGTATTGGCCTCGCTTGGTATTAATGAGTTGCAAGTATTTCGTAAACTTACCATTGCATTAATCGCAACGGGTGATGAATTAAAAGCATTAGGCGAACCTTTAGGTAACGGTGACATTTATGAAAGTAATAGCTACGCGTTAACAGGTATGTTGCAAAACCTAAACGTAAATATTATTGATTTTGGTGTTATTCAAGACGATGAAGAAGCCATACGACAAGCATTTATTGATGCCGATAAGCAAGCAGACGCCGTCATTTCTTCTGGTGGAGTTTCGGTTGGTGATGCTGATTATACTAAAATGGTACTCGAGCAATTAGGTGAAATAGCGTTTTGGAAAATAGCCATGAAACCAGGCAAACCATTTGCATTTGGCAAATTACCAAATAGTTACTTTTTTGGCTTACCAGGTAATCCCGTTTCCGCTATGGTTACCGCGGATTTACTCGCCATGCCGGCGTTAATGAAGCTGCAAAACTGTCATGCAAAGCCTGCGACAACGTTCAAAGCGAAATGCTTGTCTGATTTAAGGAAGTCGCCAGGTCGTATGGATTTTCAACGTGGTGTTTTATCGCAAAATTCAGCAGGTGAATTAACTGTAGGCACAACTGGCAGCCAAGGCTCTGGTATTTTAACCAGTATTGCTTTTGCAAATTGTTATATTGTTTTGCCTTCTGAACAAGGTCGGGTGAATGCTGGTGAAATGGTTGATGTACGTTTGTTTGAACGCTTTTATTCATAATACTTTGACTATCGACATAAGAGTAAAATAACTTGCCTAAAACGATTTACTTTATTCCTGGTACTATGTGTGATGATCGCCTATGGCAGCCAGCATGGCAGCTATTAGGCGAACAATATTCACAAGACTGCCAGCTAGTGCATTTGTCTATTCCAACGACTGGCAATATGGATGAAGTTGTCGGAGAATTGGCTAAAAAAATAGTTACTGAAAATGCGATATTAGTGGGGTTTTCACTTGGTGGCTATATCGCTAGTGCTATTGCACTGCAAATACCTGAATTGATATCGCATTTAGTTGTGGTGTCTAATATGCCCAAAAACTTGCCTGATGCGGAAATAAAACAACGAAAACGCACAATCGCTTGGATAGCCAAACGTGGCTATTCAGGTATTCCGAATAAACGTATTGACGATTTACTGCATCCAGAAATCAAGCAAATTGAAGGTCATCATTTTGCTAGTATAAAAAATACCATAGTGGCAATGGACGCTGACTTAGGTGCGGATGTTTTGCTGCATCAACTAAGTGTTTCAATGTTACGTCCAGCTTTGCTTAACCGTTTATCAAAACTGACTTTACCCATTAGCTTTCTTGTCGGTGATGAAGACTCATTAGTAGACTTCCCTAGTCTTGAACAAGAGATTATTGATGCTAAACATATCAACGCCTTCAAAGTAGAAAATACAGGCCATATGTTACCGCTAGAATCCCCTCAGGCGTTGGTTTCAAGGCTAACCAAACTATTAGTCATACAAAGTTAACAATAGTAAACTCAATGAGTTGTTGGTTGTCTAACCTTAATGCATCAAAATTTGTCAGTAATTCGAATACATCCTAAGTATTTACCAATTAACTGTTTACCAATAAAAATGGTTTAAAGCTGTCCATGCCTTACTGAAAGAGTGTAAAATGCCCGCAATTAACCTTTACGCTAGGATTTTAGCCTTGAGCGACAGCAAATTTTCATCATTACCATTACAAACAGCCCTTTTAGATAACTTGGCGACACTTGAATATCACGCAATGACTGAGATTCAAGCGCAAAGTTTACCCGCTATATTAGATGGTAAGGATATTATCGCACAGGGAAAAACAGGTTCAGGGAAAACTGCAGCGTTTGGCTTGGGCTTATTGAATAAGCTACAAGTAAAGAAGTTTAGAATACAAACTTTAGTGCTTTGTCCTACCAGAGAATTAGCAGACCAAGTTGCAAAAGAAATTAGAAAGCTTGCCCGAGCCATTCATAATATCAAAGTACTGACGTTATGTGGTGGTATGCCTTTTGGACCGCAAGTAGGTTCACTTGAACATGGTGCTCATATTATTGTTGGCACACCAGGGCGCATTGAAGATCACCTTGGTCGTGGCACATTGTCATTAGAGCACGTTGATACCTTAGTGCTTGATGAAGCCGATCGTATGTTAGAAATGGGCTTTCAAGCGGCATTAGACAGAATTATTGGTGATATCTCAGAGGAAAGACAGACATTATTGTTCAGCGCTACTTTCCCACAACAAATTCAAAAAATTGCCAATAAATACTTACAAACACCAGAAGTAGTGAAAGTAGAATCTACTCATGCCAGCAATACAATTTCTCAGCATTTTTATCATGTTGAAAATAGCGAGCAAAAGTTAACGGCCATTCGTTTATTGTTGTTAGAACATCGTCCTGAGTCGAGCGTTATTTTTTGTAATACCAAAATAGAAACCCAAAAAGTTGCCGATAAGTTAGCAGGCTATGGTTTTGGCGTTGTTGCGTTACATGGCGATTTGGAACAAAGAGAGCGAGACCAAACCTTGGTGCGCTTTGCGAATAAAAGTGCCTCTATTTTAGTGGCAACGGATGTTGCGGCTCGTGGATTAGATATTGAAGCACTTGATGCGGTGTTTAATTATGATATTGCTCATGATAGTGAAGTACATATTCATCGTGTCGGACGTACAGGTCGTGCTGGCAGTACAGGATACGCATTCTCTTTGTTTAGCGACAAAGAGCGTTATAAAGTTGGGCTGTTGGAAGATTATTTAGAGCGCACAATTGAAGGGGAAACATTACCTGATAGTGACGTATTACAAAGCGCAGTATTCTTACCAAAAATGACCACAATACAAATTGATGGTGGTAAAAAACAAAAAGTACGCCCTGGTGATATTGTTGGTGCTTTAACTGGAGATAATGGTATTGCCTTTGAGCAGCTAGGAAAAATTCAACTAGGCGCTAACTGGGCCTATATTGCTGTTGATAAATCAGTGGCAAGAAAAGCGTTAACTAAGCTGATTAATGGGAAAATTAAAGGGCGAAACTTCAGAGTAAGAGAATTAACTTAACTTACCCTCTAATTTCTACTCCTGAAACACTGCAACCAACTAGGTACTCTGCATCAAAAGGCAGGGTACCTGTAGCGTTGATTATTCATTATTTTTTTATAGCCCTTTTCTACTTGTTATAGTGAAAAATTAACGTTTAACTTTTCAACTTTAGCAACATCAATAATGCTTACCTGACCTGACATACTTTTTTCTAAATATGCTGCAGTTTTATTTGAACCATATCTTTGGGCAAAATCGATTATATCTTCGCCGTTACACATTACTTTCATGGCAACAGTTTTGGTCTTTAGATTGTAAGATTGGCTAACACGTCGGTACTTCCCGATACTATTTTCTAATGTCGATTTACATACATCAATTAATGCACCTTCGATGTATTTATCCATAGCGTGACTACTAAAGCTGATTGATGATAATAATGTGACTGTTGCTGCTACCGCTGTTAATGATTTTAATTTATTCATAATAATCTCCACATATAAAAGGTAATTTATTTTCTTGTTCATATTAATAGTTACCTAAATCTAAACAAAAGTTGTAAAAGGGAGGTTAGTGAATGTAATAATTAACTGGCATCTCATTGAATGAAATTACTGTAAGTTATTGCTTTTAAATAAATGATTAATTATTGGTGTGCTGTGAAGTGACATTAACTTTTACATCTGGTGACATTCCGAGATACTTTAGATGTTTGTTTTGCAACACACCGCACGATAAAACGCATGAATATTGAGCATTATCAAGTTAACAATTATTATTTTCTGGTATTTTAATACGAAAAGAGTATGATGCTGTTTATATATACAGCTGTTGTGGCGATTAAATTAAAACTGTGACTAGTTTCTATAGTTATACAGGTTAATTTATATACGTTATGATAAATGGCAGAGTTTGAATTGAGAAAGATAAGGGATACCAATGGCAGTTGAAAGTCGATTTGTCGTGATAAGACAAGGTGTGGAGGTTGAGACATTTATGGATAAGAAAGCCGCGGATGACTACGATAAGATGCTTGATATGGCAGACAACCTATCTGAAATGTTTGCACAAGCACCGGTAGAGCTTTCTGAAGAGGCGCGTGAAGAGCTTAGTATTTTCTTAGCGCAAAATCGTGAAAATGTGTTAGTTGCACTACAGGCAAAAAAAGCAAAAGCTCAAAGTAACAAAGCTATTGTTGCTGAACCAGAAACGAATAAAACTGCTGTTACTGCCCCTGCTGACAGTATAGCCGAGGCAAAAACAGTTAAAAAAGATCCGAAAGTTAAAGTTGCTAGTGCTAAAGCAGCAGTTAAAAAAACGACAGCTAAAAGTAAAACTGAAGCGGCTTAATGCTTGATGCTCAAGTGCTTGTTAAATAACAAGGCTTGAGCTTTTGTTTGGTGATGTAATTGGAATACCAACTAGTTCGTAGTAATCGACGAAAAACAATCGCTTTACAGGTGAAAAACGCCCAAGTTATTGTTCGTGCACCTGATTATGTCGACGTTGAATATATCGATAATTTAATTCGACTAAAATCAGCATGGCTGACAAAAAAACTCTCACAGCAGCAGTCCTCCTCAAATGTTCCCCCTCAGTGTTTAAATAATAACTTTAGCTGTGAAAAGCCTTTGTATATTGATGGCGTTGCGCATAACGTAGTGATTTGTTTTGGTCGGCAAAGCGTTATTCACGATAAAGAAGAAAAGTTACTGCGTATTTTTATTGCACCGAAATACCGTCAATATGAAATTAACTCAATAATAATTATTGAGAAAGTTAAATCAGCAATAGAGCAGTGGTTTAAAGCCTCAATGTATGATTACTTGAGTCATAAAATCCCAATGCTTTCAGAAGCGACTTCATTACATGCCAAATCATTTAAAGTTCGTAAATATAAAGCGCGTTGGGGGAGTTGTAATAATCACGGTGAGCTTAGTTTCAATTGCTTGCTAAAAATGCTGCCATTGTGGGTGGTTGACTACGTCATTGTTCATGAACTTTGTCACCTCAAACATATGAACCATTCGACAAAATTTTGGCAATTGGTTGAACAGTACAACCCTCAATTTCGATTAGCAAAAACTTGGCTTAAACAAAATCAAGCGTCACTTTCATGGCATTAATTAATGCTAACTATATCAGTTTGCGTAATATTTTCTTTTTATCTAATTCTTCTTATCTTTTTATAGTAAATTTACATAATATCTGTTATTAATTTCTTTAATGGGTTTTATTGTACTTTTGTTTTGTTATTTTGACGTCGATAACGGAGTGGATATCTCCTCATTATAAAAATATATTAGGGATGAAGTATGAAATTAATGAAATATGGCTTAAAAGCGACAAGCATTTATTTTGTGTCTGCATTTTTATCATGGACACTTATACATTTGTTAATAAGCTTGTAGCCTATTTGAGTTAGGGATAATTCATAGATATCTTTATAGTAACCTTAAGAAATTGCTTTATGTCCATTTTTTAAATAAAACAGAAAGATACTTTAGGCAAAAATATTATTGGTCATTTGTGAAATAACTTAAATATAGGCTTGTATGTCTTTTTAACAATAAAAGCCGAAAAAAACCTCAAATAAATTGCGATTAGCAATTAACAGCGGCACTAAATTGAGGTAAATTAAGCAATAATATAAAAATAATAAAGGATTTGCGCCAAATGAGTACGAATGTTCTTATTTGTGATGACTCTAACTTAGCTCGTAAGCAAGTTTTAAGAAGCCTCCCAGAAAACTTATCTAAAAATGCGCAACTTGCCACAAATGGTGAAGAAGCGTTAGCAATATTGCGAACTCAAGATATTGATGTTCTTTTTCTTGATTTAACCATGCCTGTTATTGATGGTCTTGGTGTATTGCAAACCATGAAAGATGAAAGTATAAAACTACCGGTTTTCGTTATTTCTGCTGATGTTCAGCCAGAAATGCAAAGTCGTGTACTAGATTTAGGCGCGGCAGCTTTTTTACGTAAACCCGTGCAGTTGAACACATTAACTGAAAACCTACAGTTGCATGGCTTTCTATGAGCACTTTTGAACTGAGTGAAGATCAGCAAGACTGCTTACAAGAACTGATAAATGTAGCTATGGGTCAAGCAAGTGATCAGCTTGCTCGCTATTTAGATACTTTTGTTTATTTGAAAGTACCTAGTATCGAACCTGTGAATTCAGAGCAGTTATTTGAGACTTTAAACCAAGATCTAAAGGCCGCTGCTGTTGTCAGTCAGGGCTTTTTTGGCTACGAAGGGATCCGCGGTGAAGCATTACTCATGTATCAACCTCAAGATTCTCACCGCTTAGCTGATTTACTTGGTTATGAAGCCGGTGAAATGACCTTTGATGAACAAATTATCGACCTAAGCTCTATTTTAACAACAACATTTTTAAATGTGTTTGCTAGTCAAATTGACAATCAAATGTCTTACAGTGCACCACGATTATTATCGGCTAATAATGCTAAAGTTTCCGAGCATTTAAATCAGCAATCGTTTAATTGGGACTTAGCACTAAAAGTTAAAATTAGTTATCAAGTTACTGATTATTCATTTAATTGCGATATGGTGTTATTAATTCCAGAAGAAGCAATTAATAATATTAAAGCTGTAATTGATCGGATATTGGAAGACTTTTAAGCATGCTGGATGAACTTTGTATTAATATCTCAAACCGATTAAACACCGGAATTCTCATTGTAGATCGCCACTATAATATTATTATGTGGAATCGCTTTTTAGAGGTACACGCCAATAAAAGCGATAATAAAGTGATCGGAAAGAGCATTTTTACGGTTTTTCCTGAACTACCTAAGAAATGGTTTGAGCGTAAATTATCTAGTGTTGTGCAGCTCAAAACACAATCTTTTTGTGGTTGGGAGCAACGTCATCACTTATTCGAACTTTCTCATTCTCGTCCTATAACGACTGATAGCCACTTTATGGCACAAAACTGTACGTTTTTACCCGTTGAAGTCGAAGGTGAAGTTGAGCATATATGTATACTAATCGAGGATGTTACTGATGTTTGTCATTATCAATCTCAATTAAATAAAGCTTTACAAGAATTGGCACTCTCAAACCGTATTGATGGCTTAACGCAGGCGTTTAACCGAAAACATTGGGAAGAATGTTTAGCAAAAGAGTTTTCACGAGCGCGCCGTTATAAGCATGATTTAGCGTTGCTTATGTTAGATTTAGATCATTTTAAATTGCTAAATGATACCTTTGGTCATCAAGGTGGCGATTTAGTATTAATTGAAACAGCTAAAAAAATTGATAAATTATTGCGTATGGGTGATTTGTTTGGACGTTACGGCGGCGAAGAGTTTGCAGTTATATTGCCTTATACCGACTTAGAAGGTGCGGAAGAGGTTGCCGAACGTATTCGTCAATCTATAGCAAAAAACACCATCGATTATAACCAAAAAACAATCAGTGTTACAGCCAGTATTGGTGTTGCCATTATTGATAGTAACGATACTCGTTATGAAGATCTGATTAGTAATGCTGATTTGGCGTTATATCAAGCTAAAGCTGCAGGTCGAAACCGTATTTGCTTGGCAAAAGAAGTAGCGATAATTTGAATATAATTTATGAATATTCATAAGGCATAACTTTTATGCATATATTAGTTTGTTTTATTCAAAAAAATCAGTTGACAGAAAAATACACTTCAGGCACTTTATACTCATGATTATTTCACTACGCCGTACCATTATTATTACCACTACCACCCTCATTGGGATGGTGGTCATCGGCTGATGTGTAAAATTTAACAATTTTATAAAGCCCGTGACCATAAAGGTTACGGGCTTTTTTCGTTTTATAAGGAGTAAAAATGCGTGTATTAAAGTTTGGTGGTTCATCGTTAGCGACGGCACAGCGTTTTATTGATGTTGCTAATATCATCAAGAATGAAAGCAAGTCATCTAAATTGGCTGTTGTTGTATCTGCACCCCAAGGCGTTACCAATCACCTTGTCGCGATGGCAGAAAATATTTCAGATGAAAATAAGCTGAAAAGCGATTTACAGCACTTTAAGCATGCTATTGAAAATATAATTAGCGATTTGTCAGCAACATTACCTGAATTTTGTCATCAACATAGTGAGCAAGCTCTTGCCAATTGGGAACAGCAGTTAAGTCGTTACTTACATGGCGCTACGTTACTTTCATTTTGCCCTGAGCATGTACGTGCTCGTATTATCAGTATAGGTGAAAGATTAAGTGTGGCGTTGTTACACTCGGTATTAGCGGTCGATGATATTCACGTAAGTACTATTGAACCTGAAAAATTTCTACACACGAATGATGTTGCGTTGAATGCCGTTGCTGATTTAGTGCTATGTAAAGATAAATACCAACAAGCCTATAGTGATTTGAACGACGTTGCACTAATGCCTGGCTTTATTGGTGTTGATAGTAAAGGTGACGTGACAACTTTAGGACGTAATGGCTCTGACTATTCAGCGGCCGTGTTAGCTGTTTGTAGCGAAGCGAAATATTGTGAAATATGGACTGATGTTGATGGCGTTTACAATGCTGATCCTCGTTTGATAAAAGAAGCGCAGTTGTTAGATTACTTATCTTATCAAGAAGCGATGGAGCTTTCATATTTTGGCGCTAGTGTCTTACATCCAAAAACTATTGGCCCGATAGCGCAGTATCATATCCCATGTTTAATTAAAAATACCGGTAACCCTGAAGCGCCAGGCACACTAATTGCCAACGAAAATGATCAGAAGAAGCAAGTTAAAGCGATTTCAAATCTTGATGATTTGACCATGGTTAATGTTTCTGGCCCTGGCATGAAAGGTATGGTGGGTATGGCGAGTAGAGTTTTTGCCACCATGAGCCGTGAGAATATCTCTTTAATTTTAATCAGCCAATCTTCAAGTGAATACTGTATTAGTTTTTGTATTTATTCAGCTGATGCGATAAGGGCGAAACAAAGTCTTCAAGAAGAATTTGAACTAGAGTTACTCAACGGTTTACTAGAACCACTCACGTTGACTGATAAATTATCTATCGTATCTTTAGTCGGTGATGGTATGCATCATCAACAAGGTGTTGCTGCCAAGTTTTTTGCTTCATTAGCACAAGCAAGAGTCAATGTAGTCGCTATCGCACAAGATTCGTCAGAGCGCAGTATCTCTGTGGTTATCGAAAGTAGAAAATGCACTGATGCCATGAAAGTGAGTCATCAAAACTTCTTCTCTCATAAACAAACTATCGACGTATTTCTTGTTGGTTGTGGTGTTGTTGGTAGTGAGTTGTTGGCTCAGATTGCTCGACAACAGCCAAAATTGAAAACCGATAATATTGCTTTAAAAGTGTATGGTTTGGCCAATAGTAAAGGTATGGTGTTTAATCAAGAAGGCATTGATGTAAGTAATTGGCAGCCAAGCTTTGAGCAACAAGCGGTCAATGTAAATGTTGATAATATTAAGACTTTTGTTCGTGATAATCACTTAATTAATCCTGTATTAGTAGATTGTACTTCTAACGAAGCGCTAGCTTTAGACTATGTTAAATATTTAGAAGCTGGTTTTAATGTTGTTACGCCAAACAAGAAAGCCAATACAGATTCATGGCAGTACTATCAAGCGCTTAGAGCTGCAGCACAAAAAACTAATCGTCGCTTTTTATATGAAACAACGGTAGGTGCGGGTTTACCGGTTATTGATACCTTACAAAACTTATTAAAAGCGGGCGATGAACTACATCGTTTTGAAGGTGTATTATCGGGCTCATTGTCTTATATCTTCGGTAAATTAGATGAAGGGATGACATTATCTCAAGCAACAGCACTTGCAAAAGAGCAAGGTTTTACTGAACCAGACCCAAGAGATGATTTAAGCGGTATGGATGTCGCACGAAAATTATTAATCATGGCGCGTGAAGCGGGCTTACCACTAGAGTTGAGCGATATTAAGGTGGAATCAGTATTAGCTGAATCGTTTGATGCTAGTGGTGATGTTGCAAGCTTTATGAGCAACTTGGAAAAGTTAGACGAAAGTTTCGGCGCACGTATTAATGCGGCTAAAGTTGAAGGGAAAGTATTAAGATATATCGGTAATATTATTGATGGACAGTGTCAGGTTTGTATTGAAGCTGTTGGCCCAGAACATCCATTATTTAGTATTAAAGATGGTGAAAATGCCTTAGCAGTACACAGCCGTTATTATCAACCTTTGCCATTTGTTTTACGTGGTTATGGTGCAGGTGCAGCGGTTACTGCCGCTGGTGTATTTGGTGATTTATTAAGAACTTTAGCGTGGGAGCAACAACATTAATGAGCGTTTCAGTATTTGCACCAGCGTCAATCGGCAATGTTAATGTCGGTTTTGATGTTTTAGGACTTGCCGTTAAACCCATTGATGGCACGCTTTTAGGCGACGTGGTCACGGTTACTCATAGTAACGATGGTGATCACATTGAAGTTACCGGCGACTTTGCAAAAAAGTTACCCGGAGATGTTAAAGACAATATTGTTTGGCATTGCTTATTATTATTTAACCAACAGCTTGAGGCACACCAACAAGATGTTGCCAAGGTAAAGTTAAGTTTAGAAAAGCGTATGCCTGTGGGTAGTGGCTTAGGTTCAAGCGCATGCTCTGTTGTCGCAGCATTAGCAGGGTTAAATGCTTTTTATAAAAAGTACCATCAATTTAGTTTTGACGATAAAACGTTATTGAAAATGATGGGGCAGATGGAAGCACAAATTAGTGGTAGCTTGCACTACGACAATGTCGCTCCTTGCTTTTTAGGTGGTATGCAGTTGATGGTGCCAGATCAAGAAGTGATTTCCCGGACATTGCCAGCATTTGAAGATTGTTACTATGTTATGGCGTACCCAGGTATTGAGGTTTCGACAAAAGCGGCTCGTGATATTTTACCAAGTGATTATTCACGCGCTGATTTAATTACCTTTGGACAAAATTTAGCGACCTTTGTTGATGCTTGCCACCGCAAGGATAAAGTACAGGCATATTCGGTATTAACCGATGTCGTTGCTGAACCTTATCGTCAATCAATTTTACCGGGTTATGGTGATGCGGTAAGTCATTTAAAACAGCAAGGTTGCTTAGCTGTTGGCATTTCTGGCTCAGGGCCAACACTTTTTTGTGTCACCGATGATAAAAATAAAGCAGAAGAGTTTGCCAATTGGCTAGAACAGAATTATTTGCAAACACTCGCTAACGATGTCAGCGAAGGCTTTGTTCATATTTGCCAAACGGATAGCCAAGGCGCTGTTAGCTTAACGTAGCTGTATTGTTATCGTAAATATATCCAAATAAAAGCAGCTAAAGGTTAAACCCCTTAAGAGAAAATCTTATATAGGAATTTAAGCGTGAAATTTTATAATTTAAAAGAAAATGATGAACAAGTAAGTTTTGCTGGTGCAGTAAAGCAGGGACTAGGCCGCAATCAAGGATTGTTTTTCCCTGAGCATATTCCAAGTTTTGAAAATATTGAAGAGTTGCTAGCACTACCGCTGGTTGAGCGCAGCGTTAAAGTACTTTACCCGTTTGTTAGTGATGATCTTACACAACAACAATTGACTGAAATTGTAACAGATGCTTTTAATTTTCCGGCACAAATACAGCCAATTAGTGAAAAAAGAGCCATTCTAGAATTGTTTCATGGCCCGACATTAGCCTTTAAAGATTTTGGTGCACGCTTTATGGCAAAGTGTTTACAAGCATTTAGCCAAGGAAAAAAAATTACCATTTTAACGGCAACCTCTGGTGATACTGGTGCTGCTGTTGCTCATGCTTTTCATGATATAGACAATATCGATGTTGTTATTTTGTATCCCAAAGGCAAAATTAGTTTGTTGCAAGAAAAGATGTTCACCACGCTTGGTGGTAATATCAAAACCGTTGCCATTGAAGGCACTTTTGATGATTGTCAGGCACTGGTTAAACAGTCGTTTGATGACCAAGAGCTAAAAGAAACTATCGGTTTAAACTCAGCAAACTCAATTAATATTAGCCGTTTATTGGCGCAAATTTGCTACTACTTTGAGGCGGTTGCCCAGCTGTATCGTCAAAAAGGAGCTGCTGCGCTTGATGAGTTAGTATTTTCAATTCCAAGTGGCAACTTTGGTAACTTAACTGCGGGGCTATTTGCTAAAGCATTAGGCCTACCAATTAAACGCTTTATTGCAGCAACGAATGCTAATGATACCGTGCCGCGTTATTTGCAAACGGGTGAGTGGTCGCCAAATGATACTGTTGCCACAATTTCAAATGCCATGGACGTAAGTAATCCTAACAATTGGCCTCGTGTTGAACATATGCTTAAAGCAGGCATTGTTGAAGCTGATTGCGTTAGTTCAGTGTCGATTGATGAAGAGCAAACACAAATGACTATGATTCAATTGGCAAAGTTAGGTTATATCAGTGAGCCTCATGCGGCTGTGGCCTATCGTGCGTTACAATATAATGCCCTTGATTCAGAGTTTGGCGTATTTTTAGGTACTGCCCATCCGGCTAAGTTTAAAGAAATTGTTGAAAGTACCTTAGGTCAGCCGATAGGCTTGCCGAAAGAGCTTGCTGATTGTGCCAGTGAAACTATTCTGTCGACAACCGCATCAACTGAATTCGCAGAGTTAAGAGCATATTTACTCAGTTAGCTACTTAGATTGAGTAATCGATATAAATATAAAAAGGCAGTTTTACTGCCTTTTTATGTTCAGGATGAACGGTATAACGCGGGTGCATGGATGCACAGGAGCGTATATGTTCAGGCCTTTCTCAGACATCCTGTCTTTCAAGGCATTAGTGCATCTCGGTAATTGCTCCTGCATTACCCTAATAACTTACATCCATGTAAGTACATGCACGTCGATGAACGGTATAACGCGGGTGCATGGCCGTTCCAAGACATCCTTGCCTTCACGGCATTAATACATCCATGTATGTCGATGGCAAAGCATGATGATGTTCAGGCCTTTCTCAGACATCCAGCCTTTCTAGGCATTAGTGCATCTCGGTAATTGCTCCATGTATTCCCCCCATAACTTACATCCATATAAGTATATGCACGTCGATGAACGGTATATAATGGCTGGCAAAGAATAATGTTCCAATATCTGTTCGCGACTCAAAGAGTAATGAAATGACAAAGTTAAAATCACAGTGGCAAGAAATTGTATCCCAAGAGCAGCAACAAGCTTATTTCCAAAAGCTTTCTGAAAATGTTGCTCAACAAAGAGCAGACGGCGAGGTGATCTTCCCCGTAGAAAGTGACGTTTTTAGCGCTTTTTCTACAGTAGATTTAGCGGATGTTAAAGTGGTAATACTCGGGCAGGACCCTTACCACGGTGTTGGCGCTAATGGTGAGTCACAAGCTCATGGTATGGCATTTTCAGTGCGAAAAGGAATTAAAGTACCACCATCGTTAGTAAATATTTATAAAGAACTCACACAAGATATTGCCGAATTTACCACGCCAAAGCATGGCTATTTGATCGACTGGGCAAAGCAAGGCGTGTTATTGCTGAATACGGTTTTAACGGTGAAACAAGGGCAAGCACATTCTCATGCCAAACTGGGTTGGGAAACTTTTACTGATAATATTATCGCAAAGCTCAATGAGCATAATGCTGGCTGTGTATTTATGTTGTGGGGCAGCCATGCTCAAAAGAAAGGTAAAAATATCAATCAGCAAAAACACTTGGTTTTAAATGGTCCACATCCTTCACCACTATCTGCTTATCGAGGCTTCTTTGGTTGCCAGCATTTTTCTAAGGCAAACCATTGGCTTAGTGAACAAAAAAAGTCTCCAATTGATTGGCGAGTTAGCGATTAAATAGTTGCCTTTTTAGAAGAATATTCCCTTATTGGGATATTCGGCAAATGAATTTTCACTTTAGCAATGAAATAATTCCTATTTAAGATATTTATGTTCATAATTTACTCTATATGAGTTTTATATTGCTTATTAAGTTGTTTTTGTGGTTTTTAATTACTATAAATCTCTCAACTGCTAGTATGTTTTTATTATAGAGCTAAGTGAGTGCATATAGTATGTCTTTGGAAAATTATTTTTTACCGTTTCGAAAAAACGTTGTTGGACAAAATTTAACACATAAAATAAATGGTAAAACATTAGATATTATTTATGCCGACTGGACTGCGAGCGGGCGTTTGTATCAACCGATTGAAGATTACCTTACCAATGAATTAGGTCCTTATGTTGCTAATACACATACTGAAACCAATTTAACCGGCAGCGCTATGACTAACGCTTATCATGACGCGCAGTATATTATTAAACGCCATGTTAACGCTTGTGAGAATGATGTTTTGATCACTGCTGGTGCAGGTATGACGGCGGTGGTAAATAAATTTCAACGTATCTTAGGTTTGCGTATTCCTGAGCGTATGCAAGAGCAAGTAACATTTGCTGAAAGTGATCGCCCAGTAGTATTTATTACTCATATGGAACATCATTCAAACCAAACCTCGTGGTATGAATGCGATGTAACACTAGAGATTGTTGATCCTGACAGCAACGGCTTACCGTCATTAGAACATTTAGAGTTGCTGTTAGAAAAATACCAAGACCGTAAAGTTAAAATAGGCTCATTCTCTGCTTGTTCAAATGTGACCGGTATTAAAACTCCTTACTATCAGTTAGCTGAAATTATGCATAAACACGGCGGTTTATGTTTTGTCGACTTTGCGGCATCTGCACCTTATGTTGATATTGATATGCACCCTAGCGATCCGAAGCAAGCATTAGATGCTATTTACTTTTCTCCACATAAATTTCTTGGTGGTCCGGGAAGTTCAGGTGTATTGGTATTTAATAAAGTACTCTATAAAAACAAAGTACCTGATCATCCCGGTGGTGGTACGGTGACATGGACTAACCCTTGGGGGAAGCATAGCTTTTTTAATAATATTGAGATGCGTGAAGATGGCGGCACTCCCGGTTTCTTACAAACGATTAAAACCGCATTAGCGATAAAGTTAAAAGATGCCATGGGCGTTGAAAATATTCACCAACGTGAAACTGAAATAACCCACTATGTTATGGATACCTTGGCTAAAAACGAGCAAGTTGTCATGTTAGAGCCAAATATCCGAGATCGCTTAGCGATAGTGTCGTTTTATGTTCGTGGTGCTCACCATAATTTAATTGTTCGCTTACTTAACGATAAGTTTGGCGTACAAACCCGCGGCGGTTGTTCTTGTGCTGGTACTTATGGTCATATTTTATTAAATGTCGATCAGGACACTTCGTCAAAAATAACTGAACAAATTGACTCGGGCGATTTTGCTGAAAAACCAGGTTGGATCAGAGCTTCATTTCACCCAACCACATCAGATAAAGAAGTCGCTTTTGTGGTGAATGCGATTAACCAAGTAACGGAAAATTTAGCGGCTTGGAGTAAAGAATATCGATTTAATCCAGCTTCTGGTGATTACGAGCATTGTAATATCGACGTTGAATTTCCAAGTTTAACTGGCTTTAATCCTTTACCTGATGGTGTAAAAACTGCCACTGTGAAACCAGCAGAAAGTCCGTCAATGTTACGCAAAATTTTTGGTTAGATGGGCTGTTTAGATTAGTCAGTGTTTACAAACTTATCGGCTATCAGAGCCGTCATAGTCGATAAGTTAATGCTGTTGCAGTGTGTACATTTTATTACTGCTTACTTTGATTCAAATGTGCTTGAATAAATATAGTTTAATCAAAAACAACCATCATTTCTGCCGCTTCACAATGACAGTCATTATGACAAACCGGACATTCGTACCCTGCTAAGCTAAGTTCTCGCCAGCGGTCTTGATGCTCTTTTATCAAAATTCCACCACATTTAGTAAAGTATTTTACCGCACTGTTACCAGGGCTCTGTTTCCATAAGTGACTGACACCAGCAGTGGCTCCTTGCAATTTAGCTGCGGCAATTGAGCGCCTTAATAATTCACCACCGATACCATGCCCACGATAATTTTCATCAACGGTATTGCATTTAAAGTAACAAACTTTCTCAGCCGCAACTGGCCACAACTCAGGAGAGCACCACTCGTCAATTTGCCATTGTTCAATGGCGTAAGTGATCCTAAAACCGACTAATTTGTCATCATGATAAACCACAAAACCACTGTTAATGTTATTTTTGAAGCCTTTGTCATACCAGGCTTTCATACTGGTTTGATCTAGGTAGCCTTCGCCATGTACTTCTGTTGCTAAGTGTATTACTGCGTTGAAGTCTTCAGGTGTTAAGGCTTGATAGTTTAGCGTTATGTTCATAGAGTTGATTTTTCCATGGGCTGTTACAGCATTGAATTGTTTTTTCTGAGATACTTTAGCAGATGAATATATGCTATTAATCAAGAAGAGCATAACCTTTTTGCCAAATTTTGGAAGTGAAAATGTACGATCCTTTACACGATGTTTCTCCCGGCTGTGGCCAACCTTATCCTGACAGCTATTGGGCTGATATTTCAGGAACGCCGCCCGAGCACGATGGTGCAGTGTCACAAGATATTGATGTCGATGTTGCTATTATTGGTGCTGGTTATACAGGTTTATCGTGTGCATTACATTTAGCTAGAAATCACGGTATAAAAGCGCATGTTATTGAAGCTAACCAAACTGCATGGGGTTGTAGCGGCAGAAATGCTGGCTTCATTTTAAAATCTTCCGGTCGCAAGTCATACAGCCAAATGGCCAAGCAGTGGGGCGAGGAAGTGATGCGAGGCATTTATGATGAAATGGCTGCGGGCGTAGAAACCGTAAATGGCCTAATTAGCGAGGGTATCGATTGTGACCAACAAAGTGCTGGTTATATAAAAGTTGCGCACAAACCTAATAAATTGAAAGAACTGGTTGAGCTGGCAAAATTACAGCAGAAGATGTTTGGTTATGATGTTGAAATATTATCGCAAAATGATCTTCGTCAACAGTACATGGATGATCGCAACGCTTATGGCGCTATTCGTTATCAAGATGGCTTTGGTTTAAATCCGCTTAAGTTAGCTTGGGGCTATCAAAAACTGGCTCGTGCAGCAGGCGCTAAAGTTCATTGTGCTTCGCCCGTTAGTCATTGGAAAACTTCAGGCAATAAACAAGTGCTACAAACACCAAATGGCACGATAACCGCACAGAAAGTGGTTATTGCGACTAACGGTTATACACCAAAAGGCTTTCATGAATTAACCACTAACAGAACTTTACCCGTGCTTTCACAAATTATTGTTACCGAACCTTTAAGTGAAGAGCAACTTGCTGCTTGCAACTTTTTAACCTCTAACGTAGTTATGGATACGCGCGCACTAAAATATTACTACCGAAAGCTGCCGGATAATAGAATTCTATTTGGTGGTCGCGGGGCAATTACCGGTAAAAGTGCTGATGATCCTTATTATGCACAGCGCCTACTTTCAGTATTGAAAACTAGCTTTCCAGCATTAGCCAATATCAAATACAGCTATGCATGGTCAGGTTGGATTTGTATGGCGCTTGATGACCTACCGCATATTTATCAAAATGATGAACAATCGGTGTTTTACAGCATGGGCTATTGCGGCAGTGGCGTGTCATTTTCAGTGCAAGCGGGTAAACGTTTAGCTGAGAAGGTGGCTGAGCAACAAGTGCCTAATTTACCTTTGTACAATAAAGCGTTACCGAAATTTCCTTTTGCACCATTACGAAGAGTAGGGCAGTGGGGCTACTTTCATTACGGTAAAGTTAAAGACCAGTGGTTTTAATACCATTAAATTTACCTATTTTAAAATAGCTCACTAATCAACTCTATTGACACGCTCGCCTTGTTTAAATGATGTGATATTATCAGCAACTAAATTTAACAAGGCTTGCTGTGCTTGCAAGCTTGCCCATGCTATATGGGCAGTAATTTTTAATTTTGATGATTGTGCGGCTAAAAGAATGTGATCTTTTGATGGTGGCTCTTGGTTTAATACATCCAAAATTGCGCAGCCTAATTGGTTGCTATTGAGTGCATTGAGCAAGTCACTATTGTTAATTAGCGCGCCTCTTGCGGTGTTTATCAATACAGCACTTGCTTTCATACGGCTCAATACCTCAGCATTAAACAAACCTTCTGTTTCATTGGTTTGTGGGCAATGTAAACTAATGATATCGGCTTGTTCAATGGCCTGTATGAATGGAACTCTATCTCGGCGTATCTGCGTTGCATTCGGCCTTTCAGCGATTAACACCTGCATATCAAAGGCGTTTGCAATTTCGGCAACCTTTTGGCCAAGTGCACCATAGCCGATAATGGCAATTGCTTTTCCTGCTAATTCCATACTGCCATTACCGTGGTGGCAAAAGGTTGCACTTTCCTGCCATAAACCTTGTTTACTATTGCTATTGTGATGTTCAATTTGACTGTAATAAGCCAATAATTGCGCAAAAACATATTGTGCAACTGAGCTCTTCGCATAACCACTGACATTAGTTACGGCTATATTGAGCTCTTTTGCGGTTTCAATATCAACATTGTTGATGCCTGTAGCGGTAATACAAATTAATTTTAAATTAGGCAGTAAAGATAATGTTTCGCGGTTAAATACGACCTTATTGGTTAAAATTATTTCTGCATTGAGGCAACGTTCAATAATTTGTTCAGGTGCTGTAGTTGCATATAGGGTCAGTTCATCAACGGCTTGATGAAGTGCTGAAAAATCAATATCAGTGCTGAATGTTTGATAATCTAAAAATACACTTTGCATGGCAGGCACTCATCATAAAAATTGCGATAAGCTTATCTTAAACAAGTCTATTGGTCGATTACATCTGAGGTGATTTTGGTAAATAGTAAAACGCCTTAATGAAATGTTCATTAAGGCGTTGGCATGATTAAGTTACTTATGTGGGAATATTAACCTGGACGGCCATCTTCACGTGGTTTTAGTAACATAGGGCCATAAAAAGCAACGAATAGTCCAAATGCTAGTATCCAAAGGAAACCACTGATATCGACAAACATTAAGGTTTTTTCTGGAAAGCCCCAAGGACCGAAACTACGTACTAAACTTGCAACGACCATTGAGGCAAAAGCCAATGACATCAACTTAGGAGGCTGTAACATTCTGCCGGTATGACCTAAAGACACGCGTGAAATCATTGCAAGAATAACACCGCCAATACCGCCAACCGTTACTAAGTGCCAAACATGGTTGCTAGGAATTTCTGGGATTAAATAGCTTAAACCTAATAAGGTTAAACCAAATGCCATCGCTTTAATTGAAAAATGCAGAGACCACAATAATGGCACACCTAAGGTGATCCATGGACGCCATCTTAACCAGCGAATAGCTTGAAATATTCCTGCGAATATTAATATTACGCCAATGTAAAAATTGTTCATACCAATTAATGGGTGTAGTAATAGCAATAAAGTAACGACGGCAAGCGAGCCATTGGTTAATTTATCTAGCCAAGGCAATGGGGTTGCTTTTGTTGTTTGTGTGCCGTTGGCTGTAAACATAGGCGCTACGCGTCCAGCCATCACTGAAATTAGTAAAGTAACTAACATGACGCCAGCATAGCCTGCATACTGTAATGTTACTGTTTCAGGGAAGTAAATGCTGGCATGCATTTCAGCATTGGCAATGGTGAAAAGTGTCAATAAAGGCACAAAGAATAAATTACGATATTGTTTAATGGCTAATATTGGTTTTGCTAGGATAAAAGCAACACAAGGTAAGAAAGCTAAATCTAAAAAGGTACTTAGCGTAGGTCCAAATAAATTTGGCAGGAGTAAACTTACTCGACCTAACAACCACAGTAAAAACAATGCCGCTAAAAGTTTACCTTTAACGCCTGGTAATCCGGTCCAATTTTGCACGGCGGTTAATAAAAATCCGGCAATAATTGCGCAACCAAAGCCAAAAATCATTTCGTGAATATGCCACCAATATCCACCACCTAATGGAATAAAGTTGACCGTACCACGATACATCAATAGCCATAATGCGATAGCGATAACACTAAATAATGCGCCAGCAAGAAAAAATGGGCGAAAGCCCAGTCTAAAAAGTGGTGTTATTTGCTGTTCTTTTTTTAAATCGGTAATTTGCATCATCTGCACAACCTTTAATCTTTATGTTGAGTTGATCATAAATGATTTTAAAGTAATTACTTTGGTGTATATCAAGTAACGACTTATTGTCTTAATAAATTAATCAAACAAGTAAAATTAAGAAACAGCCATTTCTAATTCAACAATTTGTTCAGCGATTAATTCAATTTTAGCTGACATTAAGGCTTGAGCATCGTATAAACCACGATTGTAATAAACAGCGCCTAACTCATTAGTGAAAAAATCTAATAGAAAATCAGCATCAAATTGGCCGAGCTCTTGGTCTAATTCACGCTCAAAGTAGCGCTGTAATTTATCGATTAATAGTGTTTTTTCGGTATTAGTAAATTTTATTGCCGACATTAATGAATATTCCTTTAGTGAACTGTCTACAGTTTAACGCGTTTGCATTATACTGAAAATAAGACTCGAGATAAGAAAGGCTAGCTTAAGTGAATAAATCATCGTTCAAACAATGGTGGCATACCGACTGTCAGTTTTGTCGTAAGTCGCGAATGATCATTCTCTGGCTTATTTTAATGTTAATCGCTGATGGACTGTGGTTTGGTTTAATTATTCATTAGTAAAATTTTTAAATATTAAGGAGATATTATGGGCTACCGTTGGACAGACTCATTGGAATTAGCACTAGATTTAATTGAAGCACACCCTGACGTTGACCCAATGAAACTGCACTTTCCAGAATTAATGCAGTGGGTGATAGCGTTAGAAAACTTTGATGATGATCCCAAGCATTGTGGTGAACGTGTATTAGAAGCTATTCAATTAGCATGGATCTCTGAGGCTGATTGATATCAAATAAATTGTTATATTTTGTTGATATTAGGCGACTTGGCTGTTTTATAAGCTTGTGTTGCCCTATAATGTCAAACTATATCATCACCATGAATTTTGATTATTCAGCAACCATATAGTTAACATAAAACATTATTATGATAAGAAATAAAAAACGTCCGTTATACATCCCTTATGCAGGTCCAAGTTTATTAGAAACACCATTATTAAACAAAGGTAGTGCTTTTGATGAAGAAGAGCGCACCAACTTTAATTTAATGGGCTTATTGCCTCCTCGCTATGAAACTATCGATGAGCAAGTTGAACGAGCTTACATGCAATACAGCAAGTTCCAAACTGACTTAAATAAGCATATTTATTTACGTGCTATTCATGATAATAATGAAACCTTATTCTTCAAATTGGTACAAGCACATTTACCTGAGATGATGCCGATCATCTACACGCCAACTGTTGGTGATGCTTGTGAACAGTTTTCAGATATCTATCGTAGCTCTCGTGGGCTGTTTATCTCATATGAAGATAGACACAACATGGATGATATTCTGCGTAATGCGACGAAAGACAAAATAAAAGTGATTGTAGTTACCGATGGTGAGCGAATTCTTGGTCTTGGTGATCAAGGCATCGGCGGCATGGGTATTCCTATTGGTAAATTGTCACTGTATACCGCTTGTGGTGGCATTAGCCCAGCTTACACTTTGCCAGTAATGTTAGATGTTGGTACAAACAACGAAAAATTGTTGAACGACCCTATGTATATGGGACGACGCCATAAACGTATTAATCAAGAAGAGTACAATGAGTTTGTTGACATGTTTATTCAAGCTGTCAAACGTCGATGGCCGCATGTTTTATTACAATTTGAAGATTTTGCACAGCCGAATGCAACACCGTTGCTGACGAAGTATCGTGATGAAATTTGTTGTTTCAATGATGATATTCAAGGAACTGCTTCAGTAACTGTTGGTACTTTACTGGCGGCATGTCGCATTAAAGGTAGCCGGTTAAATAAAGAAACTAAACTCTCACAACAAAATGTTGTTTTTGTTGGTAGTGGCTCTGCAGGTTGTGGCATCGCTGAACAAATTGTAGCACAAATGATCAGCGAAGGTATTTCAGCAGAGCAAGCACGTAGCCAAATTTTCATGGTTGACCGTTTTGGGTTGTTAACTGACGGTATGGCTGATTTACGTGATTTCCAACAAAAACTAGTACAATCGCCAAGTGCTGTTGAAAATTGGGACACATCAGGTGAATACGCTACATTATTAGAAGTAATGAATAATGCGCAGCCTGATATTCTTATTGGTGTTTCAGGTGTACCAGGCTTATTTACCGAACAAGTCATTAAAGCGATGAAGTTACATTGCCCAATGCCGATTGTTTTTCCATTAAGTAACCCGATTAAACAAGTGGAAGCAACACCAGAGCAAGTGGTTAACTGGACCGAAGGTGAAGTGATTATTGCCACGGGTAGCCCATTCAAACCTGTTGAATATCAAGGTAAAACCTTCCCAATCGTACAATGTAATAATAGCTATATTTTCCCAGGTTTAGGCTTAGGTATTGTTGCGGCGAATATAAACCGCGTGACCGATGAAATGTTAATGGCTGCCAGCGAAACGCTTGCACAAGCTTCACCACTAGCAAATACCGGACAAGGTGAGCTATTACCGCCATTGACTGAAATTGCTAACTTAAGCAGAAAAATAGCCTTTGCTGTCGCGCAAGTTGCTTTTGATCAGAACCATGCCATGCGCCTTGATGATGAAAACTTATTGGCGAAAATAGAGCGTAACTTCTGGCAACCAGAATATCGTAAATACCGTCGTAGTAGCGTTTAAATAGGTGAACGAAGCGAGTATATAACCATTATACTCGCTACCATTTAAACCGTATTAGCTTTCATTGCATATCAAAAATATTGTTAAAATCACCTCTGAAGCGCATTACTTCTTCGTGCGTCATAAAAATGATAACTCTAGGCATTTGGTTTTATTTCGTCTATAATCGCGCCAAAATTTATACACCAATTTTATTTAAAATTTATATAAGGGCTTATCATGGCTATCGAACGTACTTTTTCTATCGTAAAACCAGACGCAGTTGCTAAAAACTTCATTGGTCAAATCTACAACCGTTTTGAAACTGCTGGTTTAAAAATCGTTGCATCAAAAATGATCCACTTAAGCCAAGAAAAAGCTGAAGGTTTTTACGCTGAACATAGCGAACGTCCTTTCTTTGGCGCTTTAGTTGAATTCATGACTTCTGGTCCAGTTATGGTTCAAGTTTTAGAAGGCGAAAACGCTGTTCTTAAAAACCGTGAAATCATGGGTGCTACTAACCCAGCTGAAGCTCTTGCTGGTACTATCCGTGCTGATCTTGCTGATAGCATCGACGAAAATGCTGCTCACGGCTCTGATGCTTTAGAATCAGCTGCACGTGAAATTGCATACTTCTTCGCAGACGAAGAAATTTGTCCACGTACTCGTTAATTTTAAACCTTACATGACGGCTTACCAAAATATTTGGTAGCTTGATGTAGTTTAAAAATTAATTTGAAGGATTTTACTGTTTAATCGGTAAAATCCTTTTGTCTATTTTAAGGCAATATAAAATTGAATGTTTTTGCTTGTAAGCATGCTGTTGAGAACATTGAATTTTGTATTATTTATATTCAGTAGTTTGAGTATATAGCCACTAAATTGTTTGTTTTGCGCAAAAAGCGTACAATTTATTCGTAATTTTTGTAGTTTGAGAAGCTTTAATCATGAGTGATGTAACCGAAGTAGTAACCCCAGCAAAGAAGAAAGTTAACTTACTGAATCTTGACCATCAAGGGATGCGCGAATATTTTGCATCAATTGGCGAGAAACCATTTCGCGCGGATCAAATTATGAAATGGATGTATCATTTTGGCTATGATGATTTTGAGTTGATGACCAACTTAAATAAAAAACTACGCGAAAAATTACAACGTGATACTGAAATTAAAGCACCAGAAATTTCAGAAAAACAAGTGTCAGAAGATGGCACTATTAAGTATGCCTTGCGCCTTGAAGGTGGTCAGGAAGTTGAAACCGTGTGGATCCCTGAAAATGGTCGTGCCACTTTGTGTGTTTCTTCACAGGTTGGTTGTGCACTTGAATGTACCTTCTGTGCAACCGCTCAGCAGGGCTTTAACCGTAACTTATCAATGAGCGAAATTATTGGTCAGGTATGGCGAGTAGCAAATGATATTGGCGCAACTCGTATTGCCGGTACGCGTCCAATTACCAATATTGTTATGATGGGCATGGGCGAGCCTTTGCTAAACATGAAAAACTTAATCCCTGCACTTGATACCATGTTAAATGACTTAGGCTACGGTTTATCTAAACGTCGCGTAACGGTTAGTACTTCAGGTGTTGTACCCGCACTAGATATGTTAAAAGAGAAAATTGATTGTGCTTTAGCAATCTCTATTCATGCGCCAAACAACGCGTTGCGTGATGAACTCGTACCGATTAATAAAAAATATCCATTGGAAGATTTTTTAGCGGCAGCAGCTCGTTACATTGATGGCTCAAAAGCGAATAAACAAGCAACGATTGAATATGTCATGCTTGATCATGTTAACGATAGTACTGAACAAGCACATGAGTTGGCACATGCGTTAAAAGATTTGCCAAGCAAAATTAACCTGATCCCTTTTAATCCTTACCCAGGTTCACCATACAAGCGTTCGAGTAATTCTCGTATTGATCGTTTCGATAAAGTGCTACAAACCTATGGTTTAACCGTAATCACACGTCGTACACGTGGTGATGATATAGATGCGGCATGTGGGCAATTAGCTGGTGATGTTTTAGACAGAACTAAGCGCTCAGGAAAAAAAGAAGAGAAAGCTGAATCAATTTCGGTAAAAATGGTTTAAATTTGACTCTAACTCATTATTACTAAGTGACTTATCTTTTATTATGACTAAATTATCACCAATTTTTATCGCGTTGCTAACAACCAGTTTATTATCGGCCTGTGTAACGCAAAATTATGGTAATGATAAAGATACACCATTAATTGAGAATGAGTCGAGTAATAATGAAATCGCCATGACTCGAATATCTTTGGGTTTAGGTTATTTGAAAATGGGCAATACGCAGCAAGCCAAGCTCAATTTAGAGAAAGCAAAACGTTTTTCTCCTAATTTAGTGCAAGTTTATACTGCATTTGCTCATTATTATGAAACCGTTGAAGAGCCTGATTTAACTATTCAAGCATACGAAAAAGCTTTAGAGCTTGATGGCCAAGATGCTGACACCTTAAATAATTATGGTGTGTTTTTATGTCGACAAGAAAAATACCTTGAAGCTGAACAGCAAATATTAAAAGCCATAGCAATTCCAAGCTATATTTTGGTCGCGCAAAGCTATGAAAACTTGGCACTGTGTGAGTTAAAAGCTAAGGAATTTGGTAAGGCCCAAAGCTATCTTGAAAAAGCGATAGCGCATAGCCCGAACAGAGCAAGCTCGTTGCTTCAAATGATACGTTTACAATACGCTAAAGGTGATTTTAAATTAGCGCAAACGTATCTCTATCGATATGAAAAAGCCACTCGAAGATTCAGTTCAAACGCCTTGGCATTAGCCTTTAAAGTTTTTCAAAAGCAAGGCAATAAACGCACAGCTAAAAATTACGGCAATATGCTAGTAAAAATGTTTCCTAATTCTTTTGAAGCAAAACAGTACATTTTAAATGAACTTTATCAAATTGACGCAGACAAACTAGCAAAGGAATATCAAGCGTCGTTAAATAATGGGCCAGGTGCGAAGCAGAAAAAACGTGTTGTTGTCTTGTCACCGAAAAAGTCGATAGCAAGCGATGGCAATGCGTTAAGTATAAACGGTTTAAAACCGATGATGACTAACTCGGTAATGCCAACGGCTGAAGAACAAGAGAAAAGCACTGAAAAACATGCTGTTGCCAAGGTAGCTAAAAGCGGCAGTGGCTTAAGTGTAAATGGTTTAAAGCCAAAAATGACTAACTCAATAATGCGAACCGCTGAAGAAGAAAAAGCAGCAAGTAAGCTTGCTGCATTAGTTCTTGGGCAAAAAGAGTTAGAAAAACAGAAAGTGATGATAAACGAACATGTTGAAAGTTCGCCAGCATTGAATGAGCAGACGGTTGCGGAGCTTAACAATAGCACCACAGATACTGAAACTATCGACAATGAAATTGATGATGCAGATAGCAATATTAGAAAGATACTTGCCGCTGAACAAGCACCTGTTGTTTCTATACCTATTCATGTTGTTCAAAAAGGTGAAAGCGTTTTTGCTATTTCGAAAGAGTACAATATTCTCATGAAGAGCCTTGAACGATGGAACAAATTGCGTCCACCATATATTATCAAAATTGGCGACGTACTATACCTTGCTGATCCCAAGTCAGCGGTTACGCGTTAAGAGCAAAAAATTAGATGAAGCAAGAAAGCTATACCCCGAATATTGATAATGATCTATCGACAGAAATATCTGATGATATCGACGTAGTTGGCCTTGGCCGCATGTTGAGTGAAGCACGTGAGTCCATGGGACTTAGTCAGCAACAGGTTGCAGATAAATTAAATTTTCGTGTCACTTTAGTCCAAGACATCGAAGCAGAAAAGTTTGACCAAAACTTACCCGCAGCGTTTAATCGCGGCTATTTAAAAAATTATGCCAAGCTAGTTAATATTCCACAAGAAGATGTTTTAAATAGCTATATCCAACTTGGTGTTGCACAAAAGCAATGTGCTGAAATGCAAAGTTTCTCTAAAGGAACAGAAAAGCAAGCAGAGCATAATATGGTTATGTGGATCACCTATTTGATCTTAATTGCTTTGGCTACGGCTACTGTTGTTTGGTGGTATCAGGCTCCTTCAGTACAACCTGTGACAGCATCAGTTACCAACGTTAATGAGCCAGCTATTGCAAATAATGATGCGACTGACGCAGCAGAAAATAATGAAGTGAGTAATGATGAGGCTCTCGGCACACAAGCTGATGACAGTTTATCGCAAGCTGCTAGCGATAATGTTCCGATTTTAGATTCTGTCAGTTCAAATGCACAATTGAATAATCAAACAATCGACAAAGGCATTGATACCATTACTAGTAATAATGCCGATATTATACCTGCGCAGCTAATGATAAATAACTCAAACTCTCAAGAAAATACTGAGGAAGTTAACCCTGTTGTTACACCTACCAATCTTGTTTTTACCTTTTTAGGCGATTGTTGGGTTAATATTTATGATGCGACCGGTGAACGTGTAGCTTGGGGCGTAAAAAAATCGGGTTACATTATGCGATTTTCAGGGCAAGCGCCCTTTAAAGTGACCCTAGGTAAGCCTGAATTAGTACAAATTGAATATAATGACGCAGCCGTTGATATAACCGGATTTAAAGCTGGTATTGTAGCGAAATTTTCACTACCACTAAAATCATAATGCGTTGTTAAAACCATTTTATAACCGTAAAGATTATTGAAATATTATGTTTAAAGAATCTCCAATTATTCGTCGTAAATCTCGTCAAATCATGGTCGGTAACGTACCTGTTGGTGGTGATGCACCTATTACCGTGCAATCTATGACCAATACGCTAACAACTGATGTAACAGCAACCGTGGCGCAAATTAAATCGTTAGAAGATGTTGGTGCTGATATTGTTCGCGTTAGCGTACCGACAATGGATGCAGCGGAAGCATTTCGTGAAATTAAACGTCAAACTAATATACCGCTGGTTGCTGATATTCATTTTGATTATCGAATAGCCTTAAAAGTAGCTGAGTACGGCGTTGATTGTTTACGCATCAATCCTGGTAACATTGGTCGTGAAGACCGCGTTCGCTCAGTGGTTGAGTGTGCTCGTGACAATAATATTCCTATTCGTATTGGTGTTAACGGTGGTTCATTAGAAAAAGATATTCAGGAAAAGTACACTGAGCCTACGCCTGAAGCATTGCTGGAATCAGCGATGCGTCATGTTGATATTCTTGACCGCCTTAACTTTCATGAATTTAAGGTCAGTGTTAAAGCGTCTGATGTGTTTTTAGCGGTTGGTGCTTATCGATTACTCGCTAAGCAAATAGACAATCCATTGCATTTAGGCATTACTGAAGCAGGTGGCTTACGCTCAGGTTCGGTAAAATCATCAGTTGGACTTGGCTTATTATTATCTGAAGGAATTGGTGACACGTTACGTGTATCGTTAGCGGCTGATCCTGTTGAAGAAATTAAAGTTGGTTTTGATATTTTAAAATCATTAAAACTTCGTAGTCGTGGTATTAACTTAATTGCTTGTCCAAGCTGTTCACGCCAAGAATTTGATGTTATTTCCACTATCAATGCATTAGAAGAGCGCATCGAAGATATTATCACACCGATGGATGTGTCAATTATTGGCTGTATTGTTAACGGCCCAGGTGAAGCGATAGTATCTGATTTAGGCTTAACAGGTAGCAGTAAGAAAAGTGGCTATTACCTTGATGGTATTCGTCAAAAAGAGCGTTTTGATAATAATAACCTTGTTGACCAACTTGAACAGCGTATTCGTGCTAAAGCTAAATTATTAGATGCCAGTAATAAGATTGACGTAAAAGAAGTCGAATAGTAATCGATCAAAAATTTGACTGTTGCGCTGTTATTTACGTTTGATAGCAAACTGCCTATAATGCGCGCGACGATGAAAAAATAAGTAAATTGTTCTTTGCACAGGCAAATGAATAAATAATTGAACTGATAAAGCGGGAAAAAATACGTGAGCAAAGCAATTCAAGCAATTAGAGGTATGAACGACTGTTTGCCTTCTGACACCGGTATTTGGCAAATGGTAGAAACTGTACTGCGCCGAGTAGCTAGTAATTATGGTTTTGCTGAAATACGTATGCCGATTGTAGAGTCTACAGCTTTATTTAAACGCTCTATTGGTGAAGTAACTGATATCGTTGAAAAAGAAATGTACACCTTTGATGACCGCAATGGCGATAGCTTAACGTTGCGCCCAGAAGGTACGGCAAGTTGTGTTCGTGCAGGTAATCAACATGGTTTACTGTATAACCAAGAGCAACGCTTGTGGTACATGGGACCAATGTTTCGTCACGAACGTCCACAAAAAGGCCGTTACCGTCAGTTTCACCAATTTGGCTTAGAAGCCTTTGGTATAGCGACACCAGACATTGACGCAGAAGTCATTTTGTTAACTTCTCGACTTTGGCGGGAACTTGGCATCAATGAATTTGTCACACTAGAGCTGAACTCATTAGGTTCGAATGAAGAGCGTGCAGAATACCGCGACGCATTAGTGGCATTTTTAACTGAGAAAGAAGAGTTCTTAGACGAAGATAGCAAACGTCGTATGCTAACGAACCCGCTGCGAGTATTAGATAGTAAAAACCCAGATGTACAGGCCGCGTTAGTGGGCGCACCTAAATTAGCTGATTACTTTGGTGAAGAGTCAAGTGCTCACTTTGCTTCAGTATGTAAACGTTTAGATGCTGCTGGTGTTAACTATATTATCAATGACCGATTAGTACGTGGTTTAGATTATTACAATCGCACCGTATTTGAATGGGTAACGAAAAGCTTAGGTGCACAGGGTACTATATGTGCCGGTGGACGTTATGATGGCTTAGTTGAACAATTGGGTGGTAAATCAACGCCTGGTTTTGGTTTTGCCTTAGGCATTGAGCGCTTAGTCTTAATGCTGACAAGTTTAGAAAAAGTGAATAATGTTCGAGCACAAGTTGATGCTTACGTTATTATGCTTGGCGATGATGTTGAAATTACCGCCAACGGTTTAGCCGAACAGTGGCGAGATAAAGTTACAGATATTCGTATTCAATGCCATTGTGGTGGTGGGAATATGAAAAAACAAATGAAGCGCGCAGATAAGTCAGGAGCCCAAATAGCATTGATTCTCGGAGAAGATGAAATTGCTCAAAATACGGTAACTGTTAAATATTTACGTGGACAACAAGAACAACAAAGTTTGCCACTTGATCAAGTGCCAGACCTTCTAACAAATTTACTTTAAGGGTTAGTTTTGGATATACATCAAACAGAAGAACAACAAGTAGAAGCAATCAAAGGTTTTTGGAAAGATAATGGTAATGCTGTTATTGCTGGTTTGGCAATAGGTTTTGCTGGCTTTATTGGTCTTAATTATTACAACGACCACAAGCTACAACAAGAGGTGAATACCTCTGAAGCATACCAAGTTATGCTTGATGCTGCGGCAAAAGATAACACGTCATTTGAAGCATCAGGGAAAGCTTTTATTGCTGAAAACAGCGAGTCTAGCTACAGCATGCTTACGGCAATTTCTCTTGCGAAAGAAGCTGCTGAAAAACAAGATTGGGCGCAAGCTGAAACTTATTTAACAACAGCAATTGAGAAGTCAGTTGATGACAGTATCAAAGCTATTGCAACTGTACGTTTAGCGCGAGTGCAATTGCAGTTAGAAAAATACGACACAGCATTAGCAACGTTATCGGCTACATTGCCAGCAGCGTTTTCAGCTGGCGTAGAAGAAGTTAAAGGCGATATCTATTTCAAACAAGGTAAAACTGAACTTGCAAGAAATGCATACCAAGCGGCTATTGATGGCGCTGGTGAAGGTACAAACCCTGCATTACAAATGAAGCTAGATGATTTAGCGCAAGTAGTTAACCTTAGCAAATAGAGAGTGTGAGTATGTTTAACGGTATACGCTTTAATAAAAAACTAATTGCTATTTGCGCATTATCAGTCGGCATTTCTGCATGTTCATCAACAGATGATGAGAATGAAGAACTTAAAGTGGCTGAACTGATTGAAATTACAGAACGATTTGAGCCTGTTGTAAAATGGGATGTTAGCGTTGGTGATGGCGTAGGCGATTACTTTTCTCGCATTAAGCCTGTTGTCGCTTACGGTAAAGTTTTTAGTGCAAGCCGTGAAGGTGATGCTTACGCTTTTGATGAAAGTACAGGCGAACGCATTTGGAATGCTGATTTAAGCGATATTGATAACGAACGTGGCTTTTTTGATGATAAGCACTCAGCACTGATCAGTGGTGGCCCAGTTGCCGGTATCAATAAAGTATTCTTCGGTAGTGAAAACGGCGAAGTGATCGCGCTTGACGCAGAAAACGGCGCGTTGTCTTGGCAAGGCAAAATCAAAGGTGAAGTGATTGCTGCACCAGCACTTGACTCAGGTAAGCTTATTGTAAATTCTGCTTCAGGTGTTATGAAAGCCTTTAATGCTTCAAATGGTGAAGATGAATGGCAAATTGAACAAGATGTACCACCATTAACTTTACGTGGTATCAGTGCACCAGTTGTTTCTGCTGGTGGCGTTATTGTTGGTGCTGCTGATGGTTCATTATCGGTATATTTACTTGAACAAGGGCGTCAAGGCTGGACCGTTGATATCGGTGAAGCAACAGGCTCAACAGAATTAGAACGTGTTATTGATGTTGATTCAACACCATTAATTTACGGTGAAAATATTTATACCGTATCTTCTCGTGGTAATTTAAGCGCCGTTGAACTGCGTTCGGGCCGCGTATTGTGGCAACGTCAATATTCCTCTTTTCGCCAAATAGCGATTAGTGGTAATAGCTTATTTATTACTGATGTTAAAGGCCATGTTTACGCAGTTGATCGCAATGATGGTTTAGAGTTATGGAGCCAGTTGTCACTAACAAACCGTGGCGTAACAGGTCCAGCGGTACTTGGTAATTATGTTGTTGTTGGTGATTTTGAAGGTTACTTACATTGGCTAGATCAAGATACTGGTGAAATGGTTGCTCGTCATCATGTTGATGGTAGTGGTATTTATTCTACGCCAACAGTTGTAAATGATGTGCTATATAGCCAATCACGTGACGGTGATTTAGAAGCGATTACCGTTCCAGAATAAAATATGGGTTATCCCTAAGTTAATTGTATAACTTAAGGGATCGACTAAAATTATAAACGGCTCCAATGCAAATGGCATTGGAGCCGTTGTCTATTAATAAAACCAAGAAAATTGCTTCTTGGTTGATATGAAAATTGAGGTGAACATGCTTCCTGTAGTAGCACTTGTGGGTCGTCCTAATGTCGGCAAATCAACACTGTTTAATCGATTAACGCGCAGTAGAGATGCGTTGGTGGCTGATTACCCAGGTTTAACCCGTGACCGTCAATATGGTAAAGCGGAAGTTGAAGAGCACCCATTTATTGTCATTGATACTGGCGGTATCGAAGGTGATGAAAAAGGCATAGATGCCTTGATGGCTGAACAATCATTAATCGCTATTGATGAAGCTGATGCCGTGCTATTTATGGTTGATGCTCGCGCTGGTTTAACTTCTGCCGACCAAGGTATTGCGGCTCACTTGCGCAAACAAGATAAAAAAGTATTTTTGGTTGCCAATAAAGTTGATGGTATTGACGCAGATTCAGCGGTTGCAGACTTTTATTCACTTGGTTTAGGCGATGCAGTACACCAAATAGCAGCTGCGCATGGTCGTGGTGTTACACAATTATTAACCTTAGCACTTACCCCTCATATTGAAGAGCTTGGTAAACCTAAAACTGAAGAAAATGAAGAGTTTGACGGTGACTATGAAGTTGATAGTGGCTTGTCAGATGAAGAGAATATTGCTCAAGCACCTGAAGAAACCGATACCATTAAACTTGCCATTATTGGTAAGCCTAATGTTGGTAAGTCAACACTAACTAATCGCATATTAGGTGAAGACCGTGTAGTGGTTTACGATATGCCTGGTACCACACGTGATAGTGTTTATATTCCGATGGAACACAATGGTAGACCGTATACACTAATTGATACTGCTGGTATTCGCCGCCGTAAAAATGTTACTGACATTGTTGAAAAGTTCTCAGTGATTAAAACCTTACGTGCGATTGAAGATGCTAACGTATGTTTGCTGATTATTGATGCACAAGAAGGTATTAGCGACCAAGATTTAAGTCTACTAGGCTTCATTTTAGAAGCGGGTCGCTCTTTAGTACTTGCGGTTAATAAGTGGGATGGTTTGGATGATCATGTTAAAGATCGTATTAAGTCAGAATTAGATCGTCGTTTAGGCTTTATCGACTTTGCGCGTGTTCACTTTATTTCAGCATTACACGGCACAGGCGTTGGTCATTTATATGAGTCGGTTGAAGAAGCTTTTGTTTCTGCAACTAAGCGTATTTCAACGTCTATGGTAACTAAAATACTTGATATGGCAGTGTTTGATCATCAGCCTCCAATGCATCAAGGTCGTCGTATTAAGTTAAAATATGCTCATGCGGGTGGTTATAATCCACCAATTATCGTTATTCACGGTAACTTAGCGAAAAACTTGCCAATTTCTTATAAGCGTTACTTGATGAATTACTATCGTAAGTCATTGAAAATAATGGGTACCCCAATAAGAATTGAGTTTAGAGAAACTTCTAACCCATTTGCAGGTAAGAAGAAGCTAAACTACACAGAACAGAAAAAATTAGCTCGTGCTACACAGGGTTATAAAAAAGATTAAATTTGCTAATGCATATTTACTTGTTAAAGGCTGATAGAAATATCAGCCCTTTTTATGTTCAGGATGAACGGTATGCCATGATCACATGGATGTGAATGAATGGCGATGTTCAGACCTTTCTCAGACATCCTGTCTTTCAAGGCATTAGTGCATCTCGGTAATCGCTCCATGCATTACCCTAATAACTTACATCCATGTATGTCGATGGTGAATGAATGGCGATGTTCAGGCCGTTCTCAGACATTCTGTCTTCCAAGGCATTAGTGCATCTCGGTAATCGCTCCATGCATTGCCCTAATAACTTACATTCATGTAAGAACATGCACGTCGATGAACGGTCAATTATTTTGTTCCTGACAGTAATTTAGTGCCTGTATGCTTTAGGGAATGTCATGGCGTCGTGACCACTAATAGACACCTAAACTATCAAGCGGTGTGCGTAGATGATAAAAAGTGATGATTAGTTGTTTATGATCATTCAATAAGCCGCAAGAATATTGCATTTTTCGTGACTTTTCGCTAATGTAAAAAAGCTATGATAATTAAATACCTAATGAAAAATTAGGTTAACTTTTCTGGAAAGTTATGAAGGATAATTCAAATAAAATGGACATGGTAGGGCGGTTAAGTCGCAATTTAGCTTTACTACACCCAGGTGCTATTGTCACATTAGACATGTCTACTCCCGCAGGGCAGCGTGGAAAGTTTCGTTCAATATTTATTGGTTATTCACCGAAAAATTATGTTTTAGTACAATACCCTGATGGCTCTAAATTAGGTAACTTTGGACAATACATTGCCCAAGGTATGGGAGTGACTGTTCGTGGTTTAATCGAAGGGCATGAAGGGGCTGTGGTTGCATTCGTTTCTAATGTTAAACAAACTATTCAAATACCTTCGCGCATTATTGTTTTGGAATTTCCACGAGAAGTCAGCTTGCAAAATCTGCGCTCTTCAATGCGTATCGAAACTTATATTAAAGCAAAAGTTAAAGTTAAAGAGGAATATTGGACATCAGTTATTTCGGATATTTCAGTGACAGGCTGCCAGCTGATGGTGAATAACGGTGAGCAATTGTCGCTAGCGGAAGATAAGCCGCTTGAAATCATAATTGAAAAATTCCAAGGTTTAACAAACATCAAGCTTGAGGCGATAATTTGTAATAATAAACTTCATGCTGATGGCGTATCTCTTGGCGTTAAATTTAGCGACAAGAGTAAAGTTGAAGTGACTAAGCTATTACAGCAAGCGGTCATTTCTCCAGGTTAACTGTTGTTATTTAATTTAATTGGCCTGTATTTTGTTTACTTCTGCGTAAATAATACCATCGCTGACTTCAATACTGACGTTGTCTTGAGGTTTAACGTCGGCAACACTTTTAATGATTTGCCCTTTTTTCCCTCTCACTGCGCTGTAACCGCGAGCGATTGTCGCTAATGGACTGACTAAGTTCAATTGCTCGCATTGCAAAGCAAAATTTTCTGCTTTGCTTCTAACCATTCTTTGTTGTGCTGCAATCAGTCGTTGTGTCAATTGCTCCGTTTGCTTTTGACCTGTTGATACTCTGTTCGTCGGAGCAAAACTATACAATCGCTGCTGTAAGTAATTAGGTTTTTGCTTTAAACGTGTGAACTCGCGCGTAATAATGTTTTGCAAGCGCAAGTTAAGTTCATCTGACTTTTGTTGCTTGTTTTGTAGCTGTTGCTCAGGGTGAACCTGCTTTAAACGATGATTAATTGCTATTAAACGTTGCGTAGATACTTCAGTTGTTTGTTTGATAGCTATCGTTGCTCTGGTGATTAAGCTGCGATTTTTTTCATTATATTCTTCAAAATCTGTTGATATTAATTCAGCAGCAGCAGACGGCGTTGGCGCTCTTAAATCAGCAACATAATCTGAGAGTGAAGTGTCAATTTCATGCCCAACAGCACTTATGGTTGGTATTGATGATTGGAATATAGCACGGGCGACTATTTCTTCATTGAATGCCCATAAGTCTTCTAATGAACCGCCACCGCGGCCAATCAACAAAGCATCTACATCATTTCGTTCATTGGCTAAATTTATCGCTTGTGCGATATCAAATTTAGCTTGTTCACCTTGAACGAGAGCAGGATAAATTATAACTTCTAATAATGGGTTTCTACGTTTTAACACCGTTAGAATATCTTTTACTGCTGCGCCTGTTGGAGAGGTGATAACACCAATACGTTTAATTGCTTTTGGTATTGCTTGCTTGTGTTGCGCATCAAATAAACCTTCAAGGTTTAGTTTGTTTTTTAACTGTTGATATTGTTGACGAAGAAGACCTTCGCCAGCAGGCTCCATTTGCTCGATAATGAGTTGGAAGTCACCTCTAGGCTCATATAAAGAGACTTTAGCGCGAACCAATACTTGTTGACCATTGCCCGGTTTGAGCCTAACACGGCGATTATTGCCTTTGAACATGGCACAGCGAACTTGTGACTTTTGATCTTTTAATGATAAATACCAATGCCCGGAGCTTGCTGCGATAAAATTCGATATTTCGCCACATAACCAGACCGTATTTAACTCACTTTCTAAGATAAAACGTACTTTTTTAGTCAGTTCACTTACTTGTAGAATATGCTGTTGAGCCATAAATATTTTACTTTTCGCTTGTTCAGAGGTAATAACGCCTTAATTACATCATATTATATATTTGTTTCAACATTCAACGAGATTTATTTTCATTTAATTGCAATTTTAAGTTTACCTTAGCAATGAAAACGGTTAAAATTCTGCCGCAATATTCCCTCCCTAACCACTCATTTTAGAGAGATGTTGCGATGCTAAGAATTGCCCAAGAAGCGTTAACCTTTGACGATGTTTTACTGGTACCTGCCCACTCTAAGGTACTTCCACATACTGCCGACTTAAAAACCAAATTAACTCGAAAGATTGATTTAAATGTACCTATGATTTCTGCGTCGATGGACACAGTAACAGAAGCACGTTTAGCTATTACCTTAGCTCAAGAAGGTGGTCTCGGTTTTATTCACAAAAATATGACTATTGCTGAGCAAGCGAAAAATGTTTCGCAAGTGAAGAAATATGAAAGCGGTATCGTTTCTGATCCTGTTACTGTGAATCCAGATGCGACAATTGAAAATACTATGCGTTTAGCTGATGATGTTGGCTTTTCAGGTTTCCCTGTTGTAGACGAAAAAAATAAACTTGTTGGTATTATTACAGGCCGTGATTTGCGCTTCGAAACAGATTTAACTAAGCCTGTTTCAGCTTTAATGACTAAGAAAGACAAGTTAGTTACTGTTAAAGAAGGTGCTTCGCGTGAAGAAATTTTAGGACTAATGCATGAACATCGCATTGAAAAAATCCTAATGATAGACGATGCCTTTACGTTGAAAGGTTTGATTACCGTAAAGGATTATCAAAAAGCAGAAAGCAAACCAAATGCTTGTAAAGATGAGCTTGGACGTTTGCGTGTTGGTGCTGCCGTTGGTGTAGGTGCTGGTACAGACGAGCGAATTGATGCTTTAGTTGCTGCTGGCGTTGATGTGTTATTGATTGATACATCACATGGCCATTCACAAGGCGTTATTGACCGCGTTGCTGAAACTCGTAATAAATATCCTGAATTACAAATTATTGCTGGTAACGTGGCCACAGGAGCTGGCGCTAAAGCACTTGCTGATGTTGGTGTTGATGCGGTTAAAGTTGGTATCGGCCCAGGTTCAATTTGTACTACTCGCATTGTTACTGGTGTTGGTGTACCGCAGTTAACTGCTATTTCTAATGCTGTTGAAGCGTTAAAAGGCACAGGTATTCCAGTTATTGCTGATGGTGGTATTCGTTTTTCTGGTGATATCGCTAAAGCACTCGTTGCTGGTGCACATTGTGTCATGGTTGGTAGTATGTTTGCTGGTACTGAAGAAGCGCCAGGTGAAGTAGAACTTTACCAAGGCCGTTACTACAAATCATACCGTGGCATGGGGTCGTTAGGTGCTATGAGCCAGAAAGAAGGTTCAAGTGACCGTTACTTTCAAAAATCAGATGGCGAAGCTGACAAATTAGTACCAGAAGGTATTGAAGGTCGCGTTGCTTATAAAGGCCCTGTTGCCGCTATTATTCATCAACAAATGGGGGGCTTACGTTCATCAATGGGCTTAACTGGCTCAGAGACGATTGAAGTTATGCGCACTAAACCTGAGTTTATGAAAATTACTTCTGCAGGTATGGGTGAGTCACATGTACATGACGTGACCATCACTAAAGAAGCGCCAAACTACCGTATGGGTTAGTCGAATAGCTGATTTCTTTGTTATTTAACATTATGACAGCATCAGAAGTACTCATTGACTAGCGTCAACTCCGTGCTTCTTCTTTGACCTAATGCTAACTAACGTCTAACTCAACTATTCTTGCTTTCAACATATTGGAAGGTAAAGAAATTTTTGTCAGGCTGAACTATAAAAAAAGTAGTTCAGCCTGTTTATTTATATATTGCTCACATAGAGCCCGAAAGTAGGAAAACAACATGAGTAAAGACATTCATGATCACCGCATACTAATTTTAGATTTTGGTTCTCAATATACTCAACTTATCGCGCGTCGTGTCCGTGAAATTGGTGTTTATTGTGAACTTTGGGCTTGGGACGTAACGCAAGAACAAATTGAAGGTTTTAATCCAACGGGTATTATTTTAGCAGGTGGCCCTGAGTCAGTTACTGAAGATAATTCACCTCGCGCTCCTGAATATGTATTTAATGCTGGCGTACCTGTACTAGGTATTTGTTACGGCATGCAGACTATGGCAGAGCAATTAGGTGGTAGTGTTGAAAGCTCAGAGCATAAAGAGTTTGGTTATGCCGCTGTTGAAGTTGTAGCAAAATCTGCTTTATTTAATGCCATTGAAGATAGCGTTAGTGAAAACGGTAACGCATTATTAGACGTGTGGATGAGCCATGGTGATAAAGTTGCTTCAGTTCCTGAAGGCTTTACGACTGTAGCGCAAACGCCAAGCTGTAAATATGCAGCAATGGCTAATGAAGACAAACAATTTTACGGTGTTCAATTTCACCCAGAAGTTACACACACTAAACAAGGTCTACGTATTTTAGAGCACTTTGTTGTTGATATTTGTCAGTGTGAAAAGTTATGGACTTCTGCATCAATTATTGAAGATGCTGTGGCAAAAATGAAGGCACAAGTCGGTGATGATGAAGTAATTCTTGGTCTTTCTGGTGGTGTTGATTCATCGGTTGTTGCAATGTTATTGCAGCGCGCTATTGGTGATAAGTTAACTTGTGTATTTGTTGATAACGGTTTACTTCGTTTAAATGAAGCTGAACAAGTGATGGACATGTTTGGTGACCACTTTGGTTTAAATATCGTTCATGTTAATGCTGAAGAGCGTTTCTTAAACCGTTTAGCTGATGAAAGTGAACCAGAAGCTAAGCGTAAGATCATTGGTAATGTTTTTGTTGAAGTGTTTGATGAAGAGTCAAAGAAACTTAAAAATGCCAAATGGTTAGCTCAAGGTACCATTTATCCTGATGTTATTGAGTCAGCGGCATCAGCCACTGGTAAAGCACATGTTATCAAGTCTCATCACAATGTTGGTGGCTTGCCTGATGATATGGAAATGGGCTTAGTTGAGCCATTACGTGAATTATTTAAAGATGAAGTACGTAAAATTGGCTTAGAGCTAGGTTTACCATACGACATGCTTTACCGTCACCCATTCCCTGGTCCAGGGCTAGGTGTACGTATTTTAGGTGAAGTGAAAAAAGAATATGCTGACTTATTACGTCGCGCAGATGCTATTTTCATTGAAGAATTACACAACCATGACTTATACAAAAAAGTCAGCCAAGCGTTTACTGTTTTCTTACCAGTACGTTCAGTAGGCGTTATGGGCGATGCCCGTAAATATGACTGGGTTGTGTCGTTACGCTGTGTTGAAACCATTGACTTTATGACCGCACGTTGGTCGCATTTACCCTATGATTTCTTAGGGTTAGTGTCTAACCGTATTATTAACGAAATTGATGGCATTTCACGTGTTGTTTACGATATCAGTGGTAAGCCGCCTGCAACAATAGAGTGGGAATAACTTTATTGTAAGCTTGTTATAACAACCAACTTCTGCGACGAAAGTACTCACCTATAGTCATAGGCTCCGTGCAGTCTTCTTGAATTTGGATGTTCTACCTACGCTTTCAATTAAAGCTCAGTTAATGAAAATTGTTTTAACCCCAAGATTGTAAAATTTTGGGGTTTCTTTTTAAATATCACAGGAAAAGTGCAAACTGGTTGAGTGCTTTAGTGAAGTTGTAGCGTTTTTTATTTTTTAGCCTATGACTATGTGTGATGAAATAAAAAAGCAATACAATGAAGATAATAACGCCAATAAGAAGAGCTAATTACAATGACTATTGAAAGATTAGAAACCAAACAAAGAATGAGCAGAGTTGTAAAACATAACGGTACTATTTACTTATGTGGTCAAGTGGCTGCTGATGCCTCAAAAGATATAACAGAGCAAACTCAAACTATGCTTGCTAAAGTTGATACATTACTAGAACAAGCGGGTAGTGGTAGAAAGCACATTTTATCGGCAACTATCTACGTTAAAGATATGAGCTACTTTGCTGATATGAATGCGGTGTGGGATGCTTGGATACCCGAAGGTTTTGCACCTGCGCGAGCTTGTGTTGCCGCTAAAATGGCAAGAGAAGCCTTGTTAGTTGAAATATCAGTAATTGCGGCTGAAATATAAAACATACTTGCAAATGACTTTTATGGTTACAGTTGTTGTGGCTGTTGAGCAATATCTTTATTAATGGAGTGAACTTTTGAATCTTTCTAATCAGTATTATCAATTAGGGAAAAATTTTTACCACGAAACACTTCCTTCACCAGTTTCGGAGCCTGAATTAATACTCTGGAATGCTCCTTTAGCTAACGACTTAGGTATCAAGCTTTCCAGACAAAAAGACAATGAGTTACTTGCGCAGTACTTTTCTGGAAATCAATTGATTCAGGGCAGTAAGCCCATTGCTCAAGCCTATTCAGGGCATCAATTTGGCCACTTTAATCCGCAGCTTGGAGATGGTCGTGCTCATTTATTAGGTGATTTAACAGATATACAGGGTCAAGCATGGGATGTGCAGCTAAAAGGCTCCGGCACTAGTTATTTTTCACGTAGTGGTGATGGCCGATGTGCATTAGGTCCAGCATTACGTGAATTCATTATGAGTGAGTCAATGTTTGCCTTAGGTCTGCCAACCACACGCTGTTTGGCGGTAGTGGCGACTGGAGACGCTGTTTATCGAGAAAGACCATACCCAGGCGCTGTTGTCACTCGTATTGCTGCTAGTCATATTCGTGTTGGTACTTTTCAATTCTTTGCTGTGCGCAAAGATATTGAGTCACTTAAAAAGCTCACCTGTTTTGCCATAGAACGTCACTTTCCGGAAATAGAAGTCGTAACATCGGAAGGTGAAAATTCGGCTGAGGCACTTGTTAGTGGTCAGAATGTCCTTGATTTTTTTGCTGCGGTACTCAAAAAACAAGTTACGTTAGTTGTTTCATGGTTACGTGTTGGCTTTATTCATGGTGTGATGAATACCGATAATACCGCTATTTCGGGTGAAACTATTGATTACGGTCCATGCGCCATGATGAATCATTATCATCGTGACACTGTCTTTAGCTCTATCGATAGAAATGCGCGCTATGCTTTTGGCAATCAAAGTAAAATAATGCAATGGAATATGGCGAGACTCGCTGATTGTTTATTACCGCTAGTCGACGAAGATGAAGACACAGCGTTAGCCAAAATTACGCCATTGTTACAGCAATTTGCCAATGATTTACAGTATCGTTATTTTGAAATGATGGTGAATAAATTAGGTATTGCTGAATTAGTTGAAGGTGATATTGAATTGGTCAATGACTTACTGGCTATCATGCAGAAACAACAGTTAGATTACACCCAGCATTTTATCGCCTTAGCTGAAAATTTAACTCAGGAAGAGGTAGATAATTTCATTGAAAATGCGGCAGAAGCTGAGCAGTCAGAGCAGGAACTATGGCGAACACGCTGGTATAGCCGAATTTCTGACGATGTAACTGCCGCTAAAGCACTAATGGAAAAAACTAACCCGCTAGTTATTCCAAGAAACCATCATGTTGAACGGGTATTAGCGATAAGCGAAGAAACTGGAGATTTATCCGCTTTACATGAGTTTTTAGCAGTACTTCAGCAACCTTACGACACTTTAAAGCAAACAACAGTCTATCAAGATGCACCGAGCGATGGCGATGAGAATTACCATACTTTCTGTGGTACTTAAGCCCCATTATATAATGTAACAGCTGCTGTTCATTTTAACTATATACCCAAGCACCTTCACGTAACTTGGGTATCTGTAAGATCAAGATAATAGTAACTATTTTTTATCGACATGAGCCAAGTGTTTTTGTATCCAACAAGGTATGATAGAGACACTAATATCAGTTTATTTTAATGTGAAATACTCATGACTACCTTTACGCCTGCTACTCAACCTTCTCAATTGCACTCATCACTTAAACAAACTTTTGGTTTTGATGAATTTAGAACAGGGCAAGAGCAAACGATATCTCAGCTGCTTAACGGAGACTCATCTTTAGCAATATTTCCCACTGGTGCAGGTAAGTCGCTTTGTTATCAATTGGCGGCGATTAATTTACCTCACTTAAGCTTAGTGGTATCGCCATTATTAGCATTAATGAAAGATCAGTTAGCGTTTTTACACGCTAAAGGCATACCGGCGGCGAGTATTGATTCGACCTTATCATTTGAGCAAAGTCAGCAAGTTACTCGTGATGTTCGTTCTGGCAAAATTAAAATATTAATGGTCTCAGTAGAGCGTTTTAAGAATGAACGTTTTCGCCAGTTTATCGAGTCGATTGCTATTTCGATGTTAGTGGTTGATGAAGCCCATTGTATTTCTGAATGGGGCCATAACTTTCGTCCTGACTACTTGAAACTTCCGCGTTATCGTCAGGAGCTTAATATCCCGTTAGTGTTGTTGTTGACCGCAACAGCAACGAAAAAAGTCAAGCAGGATATGGCGCATAAATTTGCCATTGCGTCAGAGCATATTGTGCAAACGGGCTTTTATCGAAGTAACCTTGATTTGTCAGTTTTACCTGTTGCTGAAAAGCAAAAAAATCAAACACTGCTTGATGTTATAAATCATCATCAAGGCAGTGGTATTGTTTACGTGACTTTGCAGCATAGTGCTGAAAAAGTTGCTGAATTTTTACAGCAACAAGGGCTACAAGCGCAGGCATATCATGCGGGTTTTAAAGATGATCTAAGGCAAAAAATCCAGCAAGACTTTATGCAGGGAAAAACGAGCATTGTTGTCGCGACTATTGCGTTTGGCATGGGCATAGATAAATCAGATATTCGTTTTGTTATACATTACGACTTGCCAAAGTCTATCGAAAATTATAGCCAAGAAATTGGCCGAGCAGGACGAGACAAGCAAAACTCTGCATGTTTTACTTTAGCAAACCTTGATGGCATTCATACGGTTGAAAATTTTGTTTACGCTGATACGCCAGAGCGCGCTAGCATTGATTATGTATTGCAAAATATTCGTAATGAAGTGCAAGATGGTCTGTGGGAGCTGCAAGTACTGGCTTTATCTAACACCAGTAATATTAAGCAATTGCCGTTAAAAACGTTATTAGTACAGTTAGAGTTGATGGGAATTATTACCGCTAAATTTAGTTATTTTGCTGACTTTAAATTTAAGTTTGTCACGCCAAAAGAACAAATTATTAATAGCTTTAATGCCGATAGAAGTGAGTTTTTAGCGCAAGTGTTTAGTTGTGCGAAAATGAAAAAAATCTGGGGAGAGCCTGATTTTGAACTGATGCATTCTCGTTATCAAGCGCCAAGAAAAAGAATTGTCTCAGCGTTGGGATACTTGGCTGATCAACAACATATCGTACTGGAGACGAAAAAGGCGACTGAAGTTTTTAGTGTCAATATGGCGGCGTTAGATAATGCCGATTTAGTTGAACAGCTTTATCAGTATTTTGCTGAAAAAGAGCAAGCCGAAATAGAGCGTATTAGCAAACTCGTGCAGTTTTTTCAAAGTGACCGTTGTTTAACGAAGCAATTATCGCATTATTTTGATGACCATTTAGCCCCTGAAAACTGTGGGCATTGCTCAGTTTGCCGTGGGCAAGTGGCAGTATTACCGTATTCAAATGAGCAACAGACCGTAAGCTCTGAAACCATTACACTGGCAATTGCACAAATACAACAGCACTTTTCGAGCTTAAAAGCTACCGCTACAGTATTACCTAAAGGTTTATCTATTGACACTATTTGCCGGTTTTTATCAGGTATGAGTGTACCGTTATTTACGCGTACTAAAGTATGTCAATTAAGTTATTTCGCGGTGTGTCAGCATATGCGCTATGCAGATATTAAAGCACAGGTGGTAAGTACTTTAAGATAAGATCAAAAAAGGCACTAAATCAGTGCCTTTATGTTCAGACCTTTCTCAGACATCCTGTCTTTCAAGGCATTAATGCATCCATGCACGTCGATGAACGGTATAACGCGGGTGCGTGGCCGTTTCTAGACATCCTGTCTTTCGTTAATAGTTAACGCGTCTTAGTGGCCACAACCGCCTTCACCATGCACATGACCGTGTTCTAATTCTTCTTCAGTGGCATCACGCACTTCTAAAATTTCAACATCAAATTTTAAGTCAATACCGGCTAATGGATGGTTACCATCTACTGTGATTTCATCATCTTGCACATCAATAACGATAACAGTTTGTTCGCCGTCGTCTGTTGTTGCACGTAGTTGACTACCGACATCTAAATCTTCAATGCCAGCAAACATTGCTTTTGGCACGGTTTGCACAAAACCGTCTTCTCTTTCACCGTAAGCATTTTCTGCAGTAACGGCAACTTCGAATTTGTCACCAGCTTCATGACCTACTAATTCTTCTTCTAAACCAGGGATCAGGTAATGAGAGCCTTGGATCACAGCCAGTGGGCTATGGTCATAAGAACTATCAATTAATGTGTCTTCACTGTCAGATACAGCGTAATGTAATACAACAACTTTGTTGTCAGAAATTTTCATAATATGTCCTATTCGGCGTCTGAGCTTATATTGTAAGGGAGTGGGGAAATAGTTAATCCCATATGGTGTTCTTTTATACGTAATTCGGTCGATGCATCAACATCATTGGCCAAAATAGCTTGAATATATGTTTGCTTATCATCTGCTTGATATACCGCAAGTACATCACCGGCTTTACGCCAATTTTCACCAAGCTTTTTCTCAATAACATCACCCGTATTGGCATTAACGGCGTTGCCGGTAAGGGCAAAGAGTGCGCGTTTGTTTTTACCTAGGTATTGCATTCTAGCAACAGTTTCTTGCCCTAAATAACAACCTTTAGTAAAGCTAATACCATTAATAGCTTGTAAGTTAAGCATTTGCGGCACGTATTCAGCAATATATTGCTCAGAAAGTATCGGGAAACCTTCAGAAACTTCTAATAATTGCCAAACGTTGTCGTTAAAAGTTGGAAAATCAAACTTGGTTGAAACTTTTGCTAAGTTATCTGCATTATCAATAATTAAGTAACGACTCATTCCACCAGCAATGTAAACTAGAGTTGTGTCTTGCTCTTGAATAACGGGCATTAAGGTATCAGGCACTTGCGTAAATAATTCAGCCATTTTTTCTGTCGCTTTACTGCCTGCTATTGCTAAGTAATCAATATTATCTGCTTGAGATATTTCAACTTTGGCGAATACACCAAATTTTTTTAATTCAGCTAAAGATTGTTCGATAGAGCTTGCTGGTTGTAATAGTAAATATGCGCTATTGCGCTCTATTAAGCGAAAAGCTGAGAAAACTTTACCTTTAGCGTTACAGTGCGCACCAGTTAGCAATTTCTCTTGCGCTAAACTATTAACGTCACAAGTAACTTGCCCTTGTAAATATTTCGCTTGTTCCTCTCCCGTTAAAGATATTGCTTTAAAACTATTGAGAGCAATCGCAAATACATCGGGTAATTCGTTATAGCTAGGTAAGTTACTATTCATGGTGTTGGTATCCGGCAATAATGCAGAAAAAGACTAATACAACAATAAATGAGGACATTTATTCTAATTACAACCATATATCATTTTTTTTCTGCTATTTTAATTGTTATCGAAATTATCCTATTTGATGATCAATTCGTGGCTATTTTTAGCTTGAGTTTGTTAGAATAAGAGCAGATATAACTAAATAGGGTGATGTATGTCATTAAAAGATAATAAACCGCGACTTCGCTGGGCATGTCGACGTGGAATGCTTGAACTAGATGTGCTTTTTATGCCATTTGTTGAAGAGGCGTACGATGATCTTTCTGAAGAAGATAAGGCAACCTTTGAGCGTTTATTAGAGTGCCAAGATCCTGAGCTATTTGCTTGGTTTATGGGACATGAAACTTGTGAAGACAAAGAACTTAACGCCATGGTGCAATTTATACTACAGCGCATTAAGGTTTAATATTGAGGTATCGCCTTCTGAAGTTAAGGCGATATTGAAATTTCTAATTGCCTTTGGCTGTTGCTATATCACATTGTTGTTCATGCTTGGTTTTAAACTCTGGTATACCCTAATAATACTGTTATTTACTTTCTTACTTATTAGCCACCGAAATTTAATTCTTTTATTTTTACAACGAAAATCATCAACGCTCTTTGCAACATTTTTTCTTCAGCAGACTGATTTTTTCTTGTTGACGGATACTGGAGAGTGTCATTTTAACAACCGAAAAGCATTGCAGCTATCTGCCCAATCTCAAGTCAATTTATGGGGCTATTGGTTAATATTCACGGACAGCAGTGTCAGCAAGAAATACATATTCAAAGACAGTTTATCTGCTAAAGGCCAAGCTAGAATGGCTCGAACAATTATGCGGTTAAGACAATTTCCAAGCGAGACTGCTCAGCCTCGCTTATAGACTATTTTTTATAGGTTAGCTTACGGTTTTAAAATAGTAATTGTTGCTTCATCAAGCATGTCAGGGAAGTCGAGCGTGTAGTGCAAACCGCGGCTTTCTTTTCTGTTCAATGCTGATTTTATAATGAGCTCAGCTACTTGCACTAAATTACGTAGTTCAAGCAAATTATTGCTAACTCTAAAATGGCGGTAATATTCTTCAATTTCGCTTTGTAGCATTTCTACTCGGTGCAATGCACGTTCTAAGCGTTTTGTCGTGCGAACAATACCAACATAATCCCACATAAACAGGCGTAATTCGTGCCAATTATGTTGAATAACCACTTCTTCATCAGAGTCGGTAACACGACTATCATCCCATGCGGGTAATTTTATATAAGCTTGCTTGTGACTCAGTTTTTCTTCGATATCTAAAGCGGCAGCTCGGGCAAACACTAGGCATTCTAATAAAGAGTTACTCGCTAAGCGATTTGCCCCATGCAAGCCAGTGTATGATACTTCGCCTATTGCATATAAGTTTTCAGTATCTGTTTTACCTTGCTTATTAATCATGACACCACCACAAGTGTAATGAGCAGCAGGTACAACCGGCATAGGCTGTTTGGTAATATCTATGCCTAGTGAACGAGTTTTCTCATAAATAGTTGGGAAGTGCTGTTTAATAAAATCGCTTGATTTGTGACTAATATCTAAATACATACAATCAGCGCCAAGGCGTTTCATTTCAAAATCAATGGCACGAGCAACGATATCACGTGGGGCAAGTTCTGCTCGTTCATCAAAGCTTGGCATAAAACGGCTGCCATCTGGGCGACGTAGAATAGCGCCTTCACCACGCAATGCTTCAGTGAGTAAGAAAGTACCTGCTTCTGGATGGAACAAACAAGTAGGATGGAATTGGTTAAACTCCATATTGGCTACACGACAACCTGCACGCCAGGCCATGGCAACGCCGTCACCACTGGCAACATCAGGGTTTGAAGTATATTGATAAACCTTACTTGCACCGCCGGTGGCTAAAATAGTTTTTTTAGCAAAAATGCTTTCAACTTTTTCGCTATTACGGTTCCATACGTAAGCGCCATTACATTGGTTCTCACCCGTAGAGGCGTTTTCTTGGCAAACTAAGTCAATGGCGTTGTAGCGTTCAAAAATTCGAATTCGACTATGGTTTTTTACTTGCGAAACTAGCGTGGTTTGAATTGCTTGCCCTGTAGCATCCGCAGCGTGAAGAATTCTGCGGTGACTATGACCACCTTCGCGAGTTAAGTGATAATTCACATCGCCGTTATCTGTTGGTACATCACGGTCAAAACTAACACCTTTATCAATCAGCCACTCTAAACACATTTTGGCGTTTTCTGCTGTATATTGCACCGCGGCTTCATCGCATAAGCCAGCCCCTGCTATTATTGTGTCGTTAACGTGGGCATCAATGCTGTCACTCTCATCGAATACTGCGGCAACGCCGCCTTGCGCGTAAAATGTTGAGCCATCATTAACTTGGCCTTTACTGAGGATAACCACGTCGGCATTTTTAGCTAAATGCAGTGCTAAAGATAATCCTGCTGCGCCACTACCGATAATTAAAACGTCGCAATTGTGTTGCTGATTCATATATTCTTGGAATTAAGGTACAATAATTGATAGCTCAATATTAACTTTTATTGCAGTGACAAAACAGCCCAAAACAATTTTTATAAATAAAATTTAATTTTTTTCAATATTTATCGAACTTTTTAGCGCAAGGCCAGTCCTACTTTATGCGTTTGCCATGAGCCAGATGTATATAAAGTTAAATGGTTAGTAGGAGATAAGGCTCAAATGAGCGAACAGAACGTGGACCAAAAGTTGGTTGAGCGGGTACAACGTGGCGATAAAAACGCATTTAACCTGCTGGTAACGAAGTACCAACATAAAGTAGCAAATTTGGTGTCACGCTATGTAAAGAACCATAGTGATGTACCAGATATAGTGCAAGAAGCATTTATTAAAGCTTATAGAGCTTTACCTAATTTTAGAGGTGATAGTGCTTTTTATACATGGTTATACCGCATTGCGGTTAATTGTGCGAAGAATCATCTTGTAGCGGGAGGGCGCAAGCCACCGGGTTCAGATATCGATGTAGAAGATGCTGAAATGTATGATTCAGGTGAGGCATTGAGAGAAAACGCATCACCAGAGAAGTTATTACTGACCAATGAAATTAAAGAAGTCGTATTTAAAACTATTGAGCAATTACCGGAAGATTTGCGAACAGCAATCAACCTAAGAGAGCTAGAAGGGTTAAGTTACGAAGAAATTGCAACGGTAATGGATTGTCCTGTTGGGACGGTACGTTCAAGAATATTTAGAGCACGAGATGCTGTAGATAAGAAAATACGACCATTATTACAGCAGCAATAAGTGCAACAATCGTAAATAGTGTATTATTTAGTGACGATTCACTAAATAATTAATGAAGAGTTAGTTTTTAAGGTGTCATTATGAGTGAAAATAAGTTTGAGACAGTATCATCAGTAGTTGATAGTTATCAGCCCAACGATGAAATCATTGAGGATTTACTCAATGACGCTCACTTGTCTGCAACTTGGGATCGTTACCATTTAATGGGCGATGTAATGCGTGGTGAAACATCTGATGTGATCAATTTAGATTTATCTTCAGAAATTGCCGCTGCAATAGCAGATGAACCAACAGTACTAGCTCCTCGAACATCTAATAGCTTGACAGCGAAATTCAAAGCCAAAGTTGTACACCTTGCTAAACCGTTTGGTCAAATGGCAATTGCTGCCTCAGCAGCAGGTTTGATGGTAATGGGCGTACAACAAAACTCAGCTGACAATAATGTAATTTTGCCAGAAAGCCAGGTGGTAAAAACGATGCCATTTGGTGGTATTGCTGAACCCGTTAGTTTGAACTTTCAACAAACTAGTCGCACCAATGAAAAACAGGCATTTGTTGAACAACAACGTCGTTTTCAAGCTTTATTATCCGATCATCAACAACAAATTAAGTTAAGCTCTGTTGATGTTAGCGAACAAGCTAAACAAGAGAAGGTTGAAGATCCGGTTAAATGAAATTAATTCGTAGTCTGCTGTTACTGGTAACCATAAGCACATCTGTAACAGCCAATGAAACTGAACAAGCCGAACCTTGGCTTGAACGCCTTGCACAATCTTTGCAATCCCTCAATTTTAGTACTTCCTTTGTTGTAGTAAAAAATAACCAAGCTGAACCCTATCACTGGTTTCATGGTGTAAATGCTGATGGTGATGAATTAGAAATCCTCTCTTTACTCAATGGCCCTCGACGCGATATTTTACGTAAGAAAAATGTTGTCAGTTATATTGAACCAGAATTACCTCCATATTCAGTTGTTTCTCAACAGATTTCTGGTCCTATTCCTGCCATTTTAAGGATGGATGCGACAACACTTTCACAAACATATGACTTTATTTCTGTTGGACGTAGCCGCGTATTGGGTCGCCCAGCGCAATTAATACGTATTGTTTCTAAAGATCCTCACCGTTATGGTCATTGGCTATGGTTAGATCAAAAAACGGGTATGCTGCTCAAGTTAGCGATAGCTTCACGCACAGGGCAATTATTAGAGCAAATTCAATTTACTCATTTAGATATTACACCTGAGCTTGGTGAAAGCTTGCAAAAATTACAACAAAGTACACTACCTAAAGTGATTGAGATACCTGAAGGTTATCAAGCACAAACATTGCAATGGCAAGTCAAATGGTTGCCGGAAGGTTTTAAGCAAATCAATGCTAATCGTCATCGTATTTCAGCGACGAAAAAGCCTGTGGAATTTATGCTATTCAACGATGGCCTAGTTGATGTTTCTGTTTATGTTAATGGCAGCGAAGATACACAACGTGCCACTGATTATGTAATGGACGGTGCAACTGTCGTATTAAATCAAGTAGTAAATGGTTTTGAAGTTAGCGTAGTAGGTAAAATTCCCGCTAATACAGCCAAAGCCATTGCAGATTCTGTAGTATTGATGCCAAAAACTGCACCATGATTGAAGAGAGTGCAACGGTTGTTGCGATTGAAAATGACAATATTACCGTTACTAGTGAGTTAAAATCCACTTGTGGCGGTTGTAAACAAATTGATAATTGTGGCAGTGGACAAGTGGCGAAAGCTTTTCCTCAAAAGCAGCTTTCTTTAACGGTAAAATCAACTATACCATTGCAGTTAGGTGACAAAGTGATAATCGGCTTGAGCGAGTCCGCATTGTTATCATCTGCGTGGCAGGTATATTTACTACCGCTGTTTGGCTTGCTTGCAGCAGCATGGCTTGGGCAATGGTTAGTAAACAACAATATACTTGGCCATGAATTCTTCGCTATTATATTTGCTGTAGTTGGTGGTTATGCCGGTTTTTTATTGGCTAAACAGCAACAAAGTAAGCTTCATAAATGTGCGGAATTAGCGCCAAAAATTATTCGTCGTCAAAATCAAAACATCGCTATTACAGAAATCACTGATTGAATCGCAACAAAAGATAGCCCCAGCGCGCTAAATTAGCTAAAATCTCGCCATTATTGAATTAACTACAAGCTTATTTGACTTCCCATTTATGAAACATATTCGAAATTTTTCTATTATTGCCCATATTGATCACGGTAAATCAACGCTTTCAGATCGCCTAATACAACATTGTGGTGGCCTGCAAGAACGTGAAATGGAAGCCCAAGTGCTTGATTCAATGGATATTGAGCGCGAGCGTGGTATTACCATTAAGGCGCAAAGTGTAACGCTTGACTATAAAGCAAAAGATGGTGAAGTATATCAACTCAACTTTATCGATACACCAGGCCACGTTGATTTCTCTTATGAAGTTTCACGCTCATTGGCATCATGTGAAGGCGCTTTACTTGTTGTTGATGCAGGACAAGGGGTTGAAGCTCAAACGGTTGCCAATTGTTATACCGCTATTGAAATGGATTTAGAAGTTCGCGCAATCCTCAATAAAATTGATTTACCACAGGCAGACCCTGAACGTGTAAGTGAAGAAATTGAAGATATTATCGGTATTGATGCGACTGATGCAGTGCAATGTTCTGCTAAAACAGGCATTGGTATTGAAGATGTATTAGAAGACATTGTTGAACATATTCCAGCACCAGAAGGTGATGTTGATGCACCGTTGCAAGCATTGATTATCGATTCATGGTTTGATAATTACCAAGGTGTTGTTTCACTGGTTAGAATAATAAATGGCCAAGTGAAAAAAGGCGATAAAATGGTAGTTATGTCTACAGGGCAAACACATATTATTGATAAAGTCGGTATTTTCACTCCTAAACAAGCAGACACTGGCATATTGAAAACGGGGGAGGTTGGTTTCATTATTGCTGGCATTAAAGAAATTCATGGTGCACCTGTAGGTGACACTATTACTATCTTTAAGAAAGAAGCTGAAAACGCACTACCAGGCTTTAAAAAGGTTCAACCACAAGTTTATGCCGGTATTTTCCCGATCAGCTCTGATGATTATGAAAACTTCCGTGACGCGTTAAATAAACTTAGTTTAAACGACGCTTCTTTATTCTTTGAACCAGAGAATTCATCAGCACTTGGTTTTGGTTTTCGTATTGGTTTCTTAGGCATGTTGCACATGGAAATTATTCAAGAGCGTCTTGCTCGTGAATATGACCTTGATTTAATCACAACAGCGCCAACGGTAAATTATGAAATTGCTTGTACCAACGGTGATATTTTATCTATTGATAACCCTAGCGACTTACCGGCAATTAATAATATTGAAGAAATTCGCGAACCAATTGTACAAGCAAATATTTTGGTACCTCAAGAGCATTTAGGTAATGTAATTACCTTATGTATTGAAAAACGAGGCGTACAAAAAGACATTATTTATCACGGCAACCAAGTGGCAGTAACCTATGAGTTACCAATGGCTGAAGTGGTAATGGACTTTTTTGATAAATTAAAATCAACTAGTCGTGGTTACGCTTCACTTGATTATAATTTTGTTCGTTTTGAAGCAGCTGACATGGTTCGTGTTGATGTCATGATTAACGGTGATCGTGTTGATGCACTTGCGATGATCACGCACAGAGCTAACTCTGTTGCACGTGGTCGTATGTTAGTTGAAAAACTGAAAGAGTTAATTCATCGCCAAATGTTTGATATCGCAATTCAAGCGGCAATTGGTAACAACGTAATTGCTCGTACTACCGTTAAGCAATTACGCAAAAACGTAACGGCAAAATGTTACGGTGGTGATATCTCTCGCAAGAAAAAATTATTACAAAAGCAAAAAGATGGTAAAAAACGTATGAAACAGGTCGGTAACGTTGAAGTACCGCAAGAAGCGTTTTTAGCTGTACTTAAATTAGATAACTAATTAGCACTATAACTAACTATAGTTAATTACATAGTAGGGATAATATGGCAGTTTACTTTTCAATATTTTTAGTCATTGTTACCGTTATTACGGGCATTGTGTGGCTAGCTGATAAATTTTATTTAGCGCCACAACGACAACTTAAACTTGTTAATGCTCAGGCGCAGTGTGATACGCCGCTAGGTGATGAAATTACGGCTAAATTGACTGAGCCTTCTGCAATTGTAGATACGTCAGTGCAAATTTTTCCAGTTATCGCCTTTGTGTTAATATTGCGCTCATTTATCTATGAGCCATTTCAAATTCCATCTGGTTCTATGATGCCGACGTTACTCGATGGTGACTTTATTTTAGTGAATAAATTTAACTATGGTTTGCGTGATCCCGTAGTTCGTAACAAGTTTATTGAAATAGGCTTACCTGAACGTGGTGATGTAGTGGTATTTAAGTATCCTATAAACCCTCAAATTGATTATATTAAGCGTGTTGTTGGTTTGCCTGGCGACAGAGTTATATACCGTGATAAGTCTATTTATATTCAACCCGCATGTGATCCTTCGCTAGATAGCTGTCCAAAGCTTGAAAAAGTGATAACAGAATTCGTTAGTAAGGGTGACTATAGCTCTTATGGCCGAGAACTCTATCGCTATTCGGCAAATATGGGAGATAAAACTCACGACTTGCTAGTTGATAATGGTGTTTCTGCGCAACGACAGGCATCAGCATTTTGTGCTAGTGCTGAAGGAAATTTATGTCAACAGTCAGGAACAGCACGCGATGAATTTGTTGTGCCTAAAGGTCATTATTTTGTCATGGGTGATAACCGTGATAATAGCCTAGATGGTCGTTTTTGGGGCTTTGTACCGGAAGAGAACTTAGTTGGCGAAGCCGTTGCTATTTGGATGAGTTTCGATTTTGAGCGAACGCCAGAAAGTTTCTTACCACGTTGGATACCAACAGGTGTGCGTTTTTCTCGTATCGGCGGAATTGAATAATTGTGTTAAATACTCCAGCAGCTATCGCGCGGTTATCGAAGAAAATAGGCTATAGTTTTAAAGAGCCTAAATTATTATTGCAAGCATTAACGCACCGCAGTGCAAAAGGTGCCCATAACGAACGCTTAGAATTTTTAGGTGACTCTATTTTGGGGTTTGTTATTGCGGAAGTTTTATTTAAGCAATTTCCTGAACATGCTGAAGGTGACTTAACTCGAATGCGCTCAAGCTTGGTTAAAGGCGTTACTTTGGCTGAAGTAGGGCGTGACTTTGGTTTAGGTCAGCACCTTATTTTAGGGCCTGGCGAGTTAAAAAGTGGTGGCCATCGTCGTGACTCTATTCTTGAAGATGCAATTGAAGCAATTATTGGCGCGGTGTATTTAGACTCTGATTTGCCGACATGTCAGGCGCTAATATTATCTTGGTTCGAAAAACGTTTAGCGGATATTAAACCGGGTAATGAACAAAAAGATCCTAAAACACGTTTACAAGAGTACTTGCAAGGACGAAAAATTCCTTTACCACAGTACGAAGTAATTAATACGACTGGGCAATCACATAATCAGCAGTTTACCGTACGATGTACAACGAGTGTGCTGGACAATGAAGTGATCACTAAAGGCAGTAGCCGTCGTAAGGCTGAGCAATCAGCCGCTTTACAAGTTTTAACCTTAATTGAAAAAGCTAAGTAAGCTTTTCGACACCTTAAGTTGATAAAAAACTCATGACAACAGAACAAAAATATTGTGGTCTTATTGCCATTGTTGGCCGTCCAAATGTTGGTAAGTCAACCTTACTTAACACCTTGCTTGGTCAAAAAGTTAGCATTACCTCACGCAAGCCACAAACTACTCGCCATCGTATTTTAGGTATTTTATCTGAAAAAAATCATCAGGCTGTTTTAGTTGATACTCCGGGCTTACACTCGGAAGAAAAGCGTGCGATTAACCGATTAATGAACCGTGCAGCAAGTAGTACATTAGCTGAAGTAGAAACCATTGTATTTTTAGTTGAAGGTACTCATTGGACAAGTGACGATGAAATGGTACTGACAAAAATAAAAAACAGTGGTGCGCCATGTGTTTTAGTCGTGAATAAAATTGATAATATTCAAGACCGAGATAGTTTATTACCACATTTGCAAAAGCTAGGGGCTATGCATGATTTTGCTGATATTGTGCCAATTTCAGCCAGTAAAGGTGATAACGTAGATGCGATTAAAGACATTTGTTTAAAGGCATTACCTGAAGGGGATTTCTGGTTTCCTGAAGATTATATTACTGATCGCTCTAGTCGTTTTATGGCCTCTGAAATAGTACGCGAAAAATTGATTCGTTTTACTGGTGATGAATTACCATACTCGACCACGGTTGACATAGAACAGTTTAAAGTTGATGAAAAAGGTATTTTACATATCAATGCATTAATTTTAGTCGAACGTAGTAGCCAAAAGCGTATGGTAATAGGTAATAAAGGTGAAAAATTAAAAGTCATTGGCCAAGAAGCAAGACGCGATATGCAAACATTATTCGATCGCAAAGTATTCTTAGAAACTTGGGTGAAGGTTAAGTCTGGATGGGCTGATGATGAAAGAGCATTAAGAAGTTTAGGCTACGGCGATGACTATTCGGGCTAATTGTGATTAGAAAACTTTACTTAATTGTTTAGCCTATTGATGCAGAGAGTTTAATGCAAGAAACTACTCAGTTAGCGTTTGTTCTACATAGTCGACCTTATCGAGAGAATCAAGTTCTTGTCGACTTGCTAACTGAGAATGATGGCAAAGTGGCAGCGTTAAGTTATGTAAGTCACTCGAGCAAATCAAGTCGTAAAGCTTTACTACAACCTTTTATTCCCGTTAACGTTACGTTGAAAGGACAATACGCTTTAAAAAACTTAGCGCGTGTAGAGCCTGCTGGAAAGTCCATTCTTTTAAAAAAAAACGCACTGTTCAGTGCTTTTTACATCAATGAATTACTGGTTAAATTATTAGCTGAAAATATTCCGTGTATGGAGCTATTTCAGCAGTATCAAGCGAGCTTACAGGGCTTGCTCGACGCGAATGAGTTAGAAATCACTTTGCGTCAATTTGAATTGGTGTTGCTAGCAGAGCTCGGGGTTTCTTTTGACTTTTCTTTGGTTTTTGAACACACTGCTTTGGGGTTTTATTATTTGCCAGAAGACGGTTTTATTCCCGCTTACACGGTACTTAAACAAACTTGCTATGACCGAACGCATTTGCAAGCAATCGCAGAGCAAGACTTTTCCAATCCTGCAACATTAACAACATTTAAAATTTTAATGAGGCAAGTGATTAACCACTTACTCGGCGGCATACCATTAAATAGCCGTAAGTTATTTAGTAAAAAAGTATAGCTGTCATTAAAACTTCAATAGTGACTTTAGTAGTTAAAATAAGAGATTGAATATGAAAGATATTTTATTAGGCGTAAACGTAGACCATATTGCCACATTACGACAAGCGCGTGGTACAAACTATCCAGATCCTGTTTACGCTGCGTCTGTTGCTGAACATGCTGGTGCTGATGGTATTACGGTACATTTACGTGAAGATCGTCGTCATATCCAAGACCGAGACATTCATGTATTAAAGCAAACATTACATACGCGCATGAACTTAGAAATGGCAGTTACTGATGAAATGCTTGATATAGCGTGTGACGTTAAGCCAGTTTTTTGTTGTTTAGTACCTGAAAAACGCGCTGAATTGACCACTGAAGGTGGATTAGATGTTGCGGGTCAACAAGAAAAAATTAATGCTGCTGTTGCTCGGCTAGCTGATGCTGGTATTCAAACCAGTTTATTTATTGATGCTGATAAAAACCAAATTGATGCAGCACTAGAAAGTAAAGCGACTTATATTGAAATTCACACCGGTCAATATGCTGATTCCGCCAGTGAAGACGAACAGCAGATTGAACTTGAACGTTTAATTGCTGGTATTGAATATGCTCATTCATTGGGCTTAAAAGTAAATGCAGGCCATGGTTTAAATTATTTCAATGTTAAACCTATTGCGGCTATTCCTGAAATAATTGAGCTTAATATTGGCCACGCTATTATTGCTCGTGCTGTTATTGATGGCTTAGATAAAGCAATACGCGATATGAAGCGCTTAATGCTTGAAGCTCGCGGCTTAGCATAAGTAGCAAGTATTATATTACTGTAGGCTAAAGGAGTAAGTTTTGTCGGTTATAGGTATCGGAACAGATATAGTTGATATTCGCCGTATTGCTAAGATGACAGAAAACGCGCAACTACGATTAGCTAAACGTGTGTTAACCGACAATGAACTCCAACGATATTTATCTATTAAACAACCTGAACGTTTTCTCGCAAAACGTTGGGCTGGTAAAGAAGCGGCAGCAAAATCTCTCGGTACAGGTATTGCTGCTGGCATTTCATTTCAACATTTTGAGATTGTCTCATTAGATTCAGGTCAACCGACACTGGTATTAAGCGCTAAAGCGTTAACTTTAGCTGAAAATCTGGGGGCTAAGTCTTGGCATATATCACTTTCTGATGAAGTTAAATATGCCACAGCATTCGTGGTTTTATCTCAATAGTTTTATTTTTCAGCTTTCTAAAATCAACATAAACTATTTATTGAAATAATATCCTGCTAGAAATTATTTATGTTCTATACTTAAATTGCGCTTGGTGGATTTATTAATTAGCTAGAGTTAATTTAGGAGTTGGTATGCAGTCGCAAAAACAGCCCATTGTAGATAGAAGACAAGAGCCGCCCGAACAATCTGTTTGGTGGTCTAAATTATCGCTTGCACAAAAATTTTCTGCCAGTAGCTTAGGGAAGTTTGGTTATGAGTTGCGCTTTGTACGCAATGAGCAAGGGCATAGTTTAGCTATATTGATGTGTAATACAGGGATTGCAGTGATCACTGAAGATGGTGATATAAATACTTCCCCCGAGATAAAAATACGTTAATAGCAGGTTTATCAATACTTTCTAATTTTTGTTGTTATTTACAGCACTAATATTTTATTAGCTTAGTGTGGTTGTTAAAACTTCTTAATAAAGTCAGTAGCGTCTTCCAATACCAAATCAATTTGTTCAAAAAATTCAAAAAATTCCGGCTCTAAATCATCTAAAGCAATACCGCGTTTTAACTCAGTTTCTAATTCATGGGTAACCTTGCCTAGACTTGGTACACCAGAATAACAGCAGGCGCCATTAAGTTTATGAATTAATATTTTAAGCTGTTCTAGATCTTGCGATATTAATGCTTCAGATATGCTGGTTTTACTTTCGGGTAGGCTATTAACAAGGCCAATAAACATATCTTTAGCTAAGGTTTCTTTTTGGCCAGCGCGCTTTAGCGCTAACGGCCAATCAATAATGGTTGGTCTTGAGTTTGTTATAACTTTCTCTGTTGGTGCCGCAATGGCCTGTGCATTGTCGTTCGCTAGTAGGCTTGAATCACAATACTCATAAATGGAGTGATGTAGCATAGCCTCATCTATCGGCTTAGTTATAAATGCATTAAAGCCTTTACCTAATAGTTTGTCTTTCTCCTCACCGAATACGTGAGCTGTTACCGCTATTATTGGCGTATGTTCATTTAATGTTTGCTGACGAATAATTGATAGCGCTGAAATACCATCCAGTACTGGCATTTGAATATCCATAAAAATTAAGGCAAATTTTTCATGTTTGCATAGCTCAACAGCTTGTGCACCATCAGTAGCGGTTGTTACTTCATGAACTTGCTCAAGTAGTAGTTCATTTATTAACTTTAAATTTGCTTCATTATCATCAACCGCTAGCACCTTAATAGGGGCTTTCTTTTCTGGTAGGTCAAATAACCTCGCCTGTTCAGGAGCCGTTGCGGGTAGTAGCGTCTTACTCAATCGTTGAATGGTTATAGGTTTACTGATGCAAGTTTTCGCACCACTTGAGATAAGGGCTTCATGCAAGCTAGGTGAGTTACTATTTATTGCTAAATGCACTGATGGAATTAAGTCCTGAAGTGTAAAAACTAGTGCTTTAAGTTCGTTAAGTGCTGCTGGTGTCACATCATGGCCAATTAACGCAAAGTCGAATGCAGATATTTGTTTTTTGTTCGACATTAGCTGTGCTAGTTCACTGGGCAGGGTTATACAGGTAGTTTTCATTTGCCAGCTTGATAATATCTCAGTAGTCGCTAAGCGGCTTGCTGCATGAGGTTCGTAATAGAGTATTGTTTTATTTGCTAAAGGCTCAGGTATTGGAGCTTGTAATGTTGGTATTGGGTTAAGTTCACATTGAATGGTAAACCAAAAAGTAGAGCCTTCATTCTCGATACTTTCAAAACCAATTCCACCACGCATTTCGGCGACTAAGCGTTGTGAAATCACTAAGCCTAAACCTGTACCACCATAAATACGCGTGACACTTTTATCGCCTTGCCCAAAGGCTTCAAAAATTGAATTTTTTTGTTGGTTTGATATACCGATGCCGGTGTCTTGAACCGTGACTCTCATTTTATATAAGTTTTTTGCGATAACATTGCCGTCGATATTGATATCAACAGCGCCTTTATCGGTAAACTTAATAGCATTACTGGCAAGGTTAACCAGTACTTGCTTGATGCGCATGGCGTCGCCAATCAATGAATCTGGTAATTGAGGGCTAACACGTAAAGATAATTCAATATTTTTCATGTGGGCACTTGGTGCCAACAACGTTAATGTTTCTTCTACAGACTCTCGAATAGAAAATGGAATATTTTCGATAACCATTTTTCCGGCATCAAGTTTAGAGAAGTCTAAAATATCATTAATTATCGATAATAAATTACCGGCAGAACGCTCAATAGTTTGCAGGTGATCTCGTTGTGTATCACTTAAGCGGGTTTTCAAAACTTGTCGAGTAAAGCCGATAACACCATTAAGCGGAGTTCTTAACTCATGGCTCATATTAGCTAAAAATTCTGATTTTACCTTGTTGGCATCTTGGGCTTTGCGCTTGGCGATATCTAACTCGACGTTTTGAATTTCAAATTGCTCTAAGCTTTCTCGTAAATCTATTGTTGCTTGATCAATGCTGCGTTGCATTTCATCTTGATAGTCACCTAGGGATTGTGCCATGGCGTTAACGCCATTTTTCAAAAAATTTAACTCACCTATCAGTTGACCGCTAATTCGGCTTTCAATTTTTCCTTCACGAATTCGATCAATGGCTAAAACCATTGAGGAAATAGGGCGAGTTACATTATTAATTAACTTAAATGAGAAAATAGCACTAATCATGATACCGAAGAGCAAAATAAAGAAGGTACTAACTAATAAGTCTTGCTGTGCGTATTTAACGCTACTCTTATCTATTTGAATAGCAATGTAACCAATAACGTCAGTGTTATTAGTTAATGCGGGAGTATTATTATGTTGAGTGAGTTCATCTATTATTGGTGCTCGATAAACTAGATAATCACCGTGATCATCATATTGTGTGCGAGCCGGTAAGCTCTGGCCTGCTTTTATTCGCATGGTATGCGTGTCACCGTGATAGGCACTAGTGACAAAAACTTGGTTGTCTTTGGTAAAAATCGCAATGCTTTTAATGATGTCAGACTGACTGCGATGACTGAAACCAATAAGGGTTCTTAAACTATCTCTCTTTTTTTCTAATAATGGTGCAGCACTACTAATTGCTAGCGGATCTATGATGCTACTGGCTCTTTGGTAAATAAATTGATCGAGCTCATGATAACGGCTATAAGATAAATAACCCGCTACAATGATACTGATGATGGCCGTAGGAACGATCGTTAGTAAAATTACCCAATCTTTCAGGCTTATTTTATGCATTTTTTGCCGAGCTTTAGTGTAAAATCATTGGGTTAATAATCGTATAATGGCACAGTTCAAGCCAATACCAAATAGAAAATAATATACTCAGACAGCAAATATATAAATTTTGCTGTTTGTTGATGGTAAAGATAAATCACTATGGCAAATTTTTTCAAAGCAAGTCCTAAAAAATCACAAGCTCAACAGCAAGTCACGCTCACTGTTACTCGCCTCGACCAGCAAGGTTGTGGTGTCGCTTCTATGGGTAAAAAACCAGTTTTTATTGACGGCGTTTTACCTGGTGAAATAGCCGAAGTGAAAGTGTCTCAGCAAAATAGCAAGTTTGCTAAAGCAAAACTGATTAAGCTTGTTAAAAGCAGTGCCGAGCGAGAAGAAGTTAAGTGTGGCCATTATTACCAATGTGGTGGCTGTAATTTGCAGCATATGGAATATACAGCGCAAATCGATTTTAAGCAGAACAAAGTAGCGCAGTTATTTTCACGCCAATCAATTGATGGCAATTTACCTTGGCAGGCTGCGATGACCAGTGAAGCTTGGCATTATCGTCGAAAAGCTAGAATTGGTGTGCAATATAATAAATGCGGAGAGCCAATTGTTGGCTTTCGGCAGCGTGAAAGTAATAATCTGACTGAAATAAAGTCTTGCCCCGTTTTAGTTACTGAGTTTTCTGATATATTTCTTCAGCTAAGAGGTATATTGCCAAAGCTTTCTGGTAAGAATGCTATTGGACATATCGAAATAATTGCTGCGAATAACAATGCTGTTGTAGTCCGCCAGTTAAGTAAAATGTCAAAAACAGACAAACAATTGTGGTTGCAGTTTGCAGATGAAAATCAATACTCGGTGTGCATTGATGATGGCAAGAAAGTAACGCCATTATCTGGCGATAGCGTATTATCTTATGCGTTAACTGATACTTTAGATATTGAATTTTCGGCGACTAGTTTTATCCAAGTTAATCATAGTGTGAATCAAAGCATGGTTAAACAGGCACTTGCTTGGTTAAACCTTGAAAAAGATGATGTTGTATTAGATTTATTTTGTGGTTTGGGGAATTTTAGTTTACCTATTGCTCAATGTGTTCAATCAGTTGTTGGTATTGAAGGCGTACAGGATATGGTGCTACGTGCTGGTGACAACGCTAAAGCAAACAGTTTAAGTAACTGTCAGTTTTACCAAGCTGACTTAAACAGTGAGTGGGAAAGCCAACCTTGGGCACTATCAACTTATACTAAAGCATTACTTGATCCTGCAAGAGCTGGTGCTTATGAAGCGCTAACTCAGTTAATCAAATTTAATATTAAAAAACTCCTATATGTTAGTTGCGATCCAGCATCTCTTGCTCGCGATACTAAGCTGCTTGTAGAGCATGGTTATAAAATTGAAAAAATAGCGATAATGGACATGTTTTCACAAACAAAGCATGTTGAAACTATGGTAATGTTTAGTCTATAAGTCTCAGACAATTAGGCTATTTTACATCTAGTTATTTACTAGAGGTTTATTGATTAACTTAAGTCAAAGGTAGGGAATTCCATGGTTTCAGTGCGTAAATCACATCAAATGTCGGCAGCAAGCTTTGAACAATGGCTAGACACATTGGATTTAAACGCAGCCAAAAAAAAATCGTTAGAAGAGCTGTGGCAAAAAACACATCATTTCTTTGAGGCCAATACTTCATGCCAAATTAAATCGCTAGAAATGGTCGAAATATTATCCGGTTTAAATCTTGATACCGAATCGTTGTGCGCTGCTTTTATTTGCCCGCTTTTTGAATATGATCACATTTCTTTAGCATACATTGAAGAGCACTTCTCGCCTCAAATTTATATGCTTTGCAAAGGCGTAAGCCAAATGGAAGCTATTAAGGCATTGCAACAGACGCAATCAAGCCAAGTTAGTGCAAATCAAATAGATAATATTCGCCGTATGTTACTCGCGATGGTAGAAGATGTTCGCGCAGTAGTAATAAAGCTTGCTGAGCGGTTATGCCATTTACGATTGGTTAAAAATAGCGATGAAGAAAGTCGAGTATTAGCCGCTAAAGAAACTGCAAATATTTACGCGCCTTTGGCTAACCGTTTAGGTATTGGTCAATTAAAGTGGGAGCTAGAAGATATAGCGTTTCGTTATCTACACCCTGATGTTTATAAAAAAATTGCCAAACAACTAGATGAAAAGCGTCTTGATAGAGAACGCTACATGGTTGATTTCGTTGATAACGTATCAAACCAACTTAAAGAATCCGATATTAAAGGTGTGGTTTACGGACGCCCTAAGCACATTTATAGTATTTGGAAGAAAATGCAGCAAAAGTCGTTAGACTTTGAGCAATTATTCGATGTTCGTGCCGTTCGCATTGTTGTTGATGAACTACAAGGTTGTTATGGCGCATTGGGTATCGTGCATACTGGCTGGCAACACTTACCTAAAGAGTTTGATGATTATGTTGCGACACCGAAAAGTAATGGCTACCAATCAATTCATACTGTTGTTATTGGCCCTGAAGGCAAAGCTATTGAAGTTCAGATCAGAACTCAACAAATGGACGATGATGCTGAACTAGGTGTAGCAGCACATTGGCGTTACAAAGAGGGTAGTGCAAGCGGTAAAACATCTGGCTTTGATGAAAAAGTGAGTTGGTTAAGGAAAATATTACAATGGCAGGAAGATGTTTCTGAAAGTGGCGAACTAATTGACGAACTGCGCAGCCAGGTTTTTGAAGACCGTATTTATGTTTTTACGCCAAGTGGCGATGTTATTGATTTACCAAGCGGCGCAACACCGTTAGATTTTGCTTACTACATTCATTCTAATGTTGGTCATAGTTGTATTGGTGCTAAGGTTTTTGGCCGTATTGTGCCATTTACTCATAAGTTGCAAACCGGTGACCAAGTTGAAGTGTTGCGCAGCAAAACACCTAACCCGAGTCGAGATTGGTTAAACCCAAGCCTAAACTATATTCATACACCAAGAGCAAGAGCTAAGGTTCAACACTTTTTTCGTTTACTTGACCGCGATAAAAATATTATTGCCGGAAAAGAGTTATTAGAAAATGCCTTAGCAAAGGTCCAGCTTTCCTTAGCAAAAGTTGATTTATCAGAGGCGACAGAGCGCTTTAACCTAACTCATAATGATGACCTTATTGCCGGTGTTGGCGCTGGTAGTATTCGCTTATTACAAGTGGTTAACTTTTTACAGCAACTTGATTCAAAAACTAAGCCGGTAGAAGAAATTGATCCGCAAAGTTTAGTTCGTCAACCGCAACAGGCGGGAACACAAGCTGCTGATAGTAATGGCATTACAGTTTCAGGGGTTGGTAATTTATTAACGCATATGGCGAAATGTTGTCAACCTGTGCCTGGAGATGAAATATCAGGCTTTATTACTCAAGGGCGAGGAATATCGGTGCATCGCCTTGATTGTGAACAACTTGCTAATGCACTAAATCAGCAACCGGAACGTGAAGTTGATGTGCAATGGGGTATCGACAATAACCAAAGCTACCAAGTTAGTATTAATATTATCGGTAGTGATCGCCAAGGTTTATTACGTGATATTTCAACCATTATTTCTAATGAACGAGTTAGCATTATTGGCCTTGAAAGTAATACCGACCATGCAAAACAAAGTATGAGCATGGGCATAAAAATAGAAATTAGCAATAACGAAGCATTAACGCGTTTAATGACAAAATTAAATCAACTTGATGATGTTATTGAAGTTAAAAGATTATAAGTAATGAATAGGTCGAGTGAATAATTATGTTAATGGCAAAACCCTCAATGGAAAAGCTGCGTTGGATTATGCAGGCATTGCGCGACCCTGACACTGGCTGTCCGTGGGATATAAAACAAACCTTTGCTTCTATTATTCCTCACACTATAGAAGAAGCGTACGAAGTTGCCGATGCAATTGAGCAAGGTGACTTTACTGAACTTGAAAAAGAGCTTGGCGATTTGCTATTTCAGGTGGTTTTTTATAGCCAACTTGGCAGTGAAGAAAAGCGTTTTGATTTTGATAGTGTGGTTGCTGCGATTTGCGAGAAGCTAATTCGTCGCCACCCCCATGTATTTACTAACAGTGATTTTGCGTCCGATGCAGAAATTAAAGCTAATTGGGAAAATGAAAAAGTAAAAGAGCGCCAACAGAAGAACAACGACCAAGCGCTAAGTATATTGGCTGACATTCCTCGTAATCTGCCAGCATTGTCTCAGGCCGCTAAAATTCAAAAGCGCTGTGCCCATGTCGGTTTTGACTGGGACAGCATCGATGATGTATTTGCCAAAGTTGCAGAAGAAGTTCAAGAAGTAAAAGAAGAGCTACACAATAATGACACTGCTTTGGCAGAAGAATTAGGTGATTTGATGTTTGCGGTGGTTAATTTATGTCGTCATGCTAAGCAAGATCCTGAAGTTATATTGCGTCAAGCCAATCAAAAGTTTACTAAGCGTTTTCATGGTGTTGAACAGCGAGTAAAAAACTCAGAAAAAAACTTTGAACAACACTCTTTAGATGAATTAGAGGCTTATTGGCAACAGGTAAAGATTGTTGAAAAATCATAATTAGCTGTTCACTAAACTGCTGATAAATCTTCTTATAAAAACAAACTAACCGAGGTTGAAATGTCTTCATTACCTGCACTAATTGATTGTATTTTATCGTTAAATAATAATATTGCTACTTTAACTTTCAACCGTCATGATGTGCGTAATGCCCTGACGAGTACTGCAATCGCAGATGATATTGTCAATACCGTTGAATAGATAAATAAAACCCCAGAAATTGCCGTATTGATTATTACTGGTGCAGGCTCTGCTTTTTCTTCCGGTGGTAACATTAAAGATATGGCTGAACGGGCAGGTGATTTCGCTGGCGATGTTCAAGAGCTTGAAAGACGTTATCGCGAAGGAATTCAACGTATTCCATTAGCATTACATAAATTAGAAGTGCCAGTTATTGCCGCGGTTAACGGCCCCGCAATAGGTGCCGGTTTTGACATTGCAAACATGTGTGACATTCGAATAGCGTCAACAAAAGCAAAATTCGGTGAGACCTTTGTTAATCTAGGCATTATTCCTGGTGATGGCGGTGCATGGTTTATGCAACGGTTAATCGGCTATCAAAAGGCTGCTGAGCTGACTTTTACTGGCCGCGTAATCGATGCTGTTGAAGCTAAAGAGATAGGTGTGGTTTTAGATGTTACAGAGCCAGAAAGCTTATTGGCTAAAGTGAATGAACTTGCCGGTGAAATAGCATCGAAACCTGTTGCTTCACTTCGTTTAACTAAACGTTTGATGAAGTTAGCCCAGCGTACTGAATTACCCGACTTCCTTGATATATGTGCAGTATTTCAAGGCATGTGTCATAACAATCCTGAGCATTTATCAGCAGTAAATACTATGATTGAAAAGTTGGCAAAATAGCTTGTTTTCGAGCTCAGTTGTCCCCACTAGAATAACCTGAACACTAGCGTATTGTTTAAATACGCTAGTTCAAATAGTAATATACCCAAACCACTTGAAAATGCAGGATTCAGCAAGTCGAAAAAGGGTTAGCACCAAGACATTGATTGAAAGGAATGGTTGTTCCATTGTAAAAATCAATAACGCCGGAGATGACCCTTTATCGCCTTGCCCTGCGGGAGCTAAGCTAGAAAACCAGTGCAGCGTTGCAGCACTTGATAAGGGAATAACCATTATCTGCGTGCCGTGCCTTGCTCTGATTTCCTAGCTTAACTCTGAAACTGCATTTTCAAGTGGCTTGGGTATAATAGGGTTTTAATTACTTAATAAAGTACTTAATTGCTCAATGACGCTATCGATATCGGCTTTATTAATATCTAAGTGCGTTACTAGGCGCATAGGATTTCCTGCTGTTAGCAGAATGTTTTTGGCTTTTAGCTGCTCAACAATATTATTAATATCAATTGTGTTTGAAAATTTTGCAAATACCATATTGGTTTCTACGTGATCTTCATTTACTTCAACATTAGGTAGTAGGTTCAACCGCTGGGCTAAGTACTTAGCATTGTCATGATCTTGCTGTAATACCTTAGGGTTTTCTTCAAGTGCTATTTTTGCCGCAGCGGCTATGATACCTGCTTGTCTCATCCCGCCGCCAACAACTTTACGCCAGCGTTTGGCATCTCTAATTAAGCTTTCAGAGCCTAATAGTATCGAACCAATTGGCGCGCCAAGTCCTTTTGAAAGGCAAATAGACATTGAATCGACATGCTGGCAGATTTCGGTAATATCAACGTTTAAAGCTGTTGCTGCGTTATAGACTCTGGCACCATCTAAATGTAATTTTAGGTCATGCTGATTAGTAAATTCACGGGCGTTAGCCATATATTTCAAGGGTAATACTTTGCCATTAATGGTATTTTCTATACTTAATAATGTCGTACGAGCGAAATGGCTATCGTCAGGTTTTATTGCAGCGGCCAGTTTTTCGAAACACAAGCTACCATCTTTTTCATTCTCAATAGGTTGTGGCTGAATTGAGCCAATAATTGCCGCGCCGCCGCCTTCAAACTTATAGTTATGAGCCTGTTGACCACAAAGGTATTCATCGCCACGTTGGCAGTGTGCCATTAACGCCAACAAGTTAGCTTGCGTACCTGAACTACAAAACATTGCGCTGGCAAAGCCATGTCGTTTTGCTGCCCACGCTTCTAACTTATTGACAGTTGGGTCGTCACCATAAACGTCATCACCTACTTCAGCATTTGCCATTGCGTCACGCATCGTTTGGCAAGGGCGGGTAACGGTATCAGAGCGAAAATCAATCATGGTGTTCCTCTTTTGTCTTATGTTATGGACTTATGTTTTTGGGCGATGACTTTAATTTGGAGAATCAAAAAAGGCATCAATGATGATGCCTTTTTTTAATCTGTATTGCGTAAGTTTACTCAGCAATATCAGCATTGTGGTAAACGTTTTGAACGTCGTCACAATCTTCTAACATATCAATGAATTTTTCAAAGTTAGCTAAATCATCTTCACCAGAAATTTCAGTATAAGTTTGTGGTACCCAAGTTATTTCTTCAACTTCTAAAGAATATTCAGGCATAGAGTTAGCAAACTCAGTTTTAATTTTAAAGAATTCTGTATGCGGTGCATGTACGGTAATAATGCCATCTTCTAAGTCAACATCAGTAACGTCAATATCAGCCATCATTAATGTTTCTAATACAGTTTCTTCATCTTCACCTTTAAAAGCAAAAACGGCTTGATGATCAAACATGTGTGAAACGGTGCCAGATGAGCCGATTTTAGAGTATGTTTTAGTAAAACATTGGCGAACATCTTTAATGGTACGGTTACCGTTATCTGTTAAGCAATCAATAATAACCATACAGTTACCAGGACCAAAGCCTTCGTAGCGCGCTTCTGCGTAATCTTCACCACCAGCGCCTTTTGCTTTTTCAATTGCTTTGTCGATAACGTGTGTAGGTACTTGGTCTTTTTTTGCTTTTTCAATTAAACGACGTAATGACAAGTTAGTATCAGGGTCTGGACTACCGTTTTTTGCAATAACGTAAATTTCTTTACCATATTTTGAATAAACTTTAGTTTTTTGACCAGCCGTTTTGGCCATAGATAATTTACGGTTTTGGTATGCTCTGCCCATCTGAATACGTCTCGTTGTTCATAATTAAAATTTCTATGGCTAGATTCTAACGGGTCGTGTCAGCTATTTCTAGTGCTGTACCCAATTGTCCTTTCAATATTTAAAAAAGCATGTGAAAATTTGATATAAATTCTTATCAAATTATTAATTATGTCGGATTTGAACGTAATTATTGCCGCAGATATCTTTGGTACTAGCCCAGAGTTTAAAGCGTTATGTCAGCAAATATCTTTAGCTGAAGTCGGTTCAGCAGCCACGAATTATCATGTCGTGAGCCCATATCAAACGCAGCCAGATAACTTTTTATCAGAAAAGCATGCTTATCAATATTTTACCGAGCATGTTGGTGTTGAAGCTTATAGCGAAAAATTACTGTCAATAATAGAAGCTAGCTATGGGCCTAAGTTACTTATTGGTTTTAGTGTCGGTGGCAGTGCTATTTGGCGCTTAACGCCAAAGTTAGCAAGCTCTGGCGTTATATCAACTATTTGCTTTTATAGTAGTCAAATTAGGCATATGACTGAAATTGAGACAACCGTACCTTGCCAGTTAGTATTGCCAAACTCAGAAGAGCATTTTTCGGTTAATGAATTAAAAGCAAAAATGCAAAATAAGCAGCAAGTGAATGTTGAACAGTGTTGTTATCAACATGGTTTTTTAAACAAATTATCAAATAATTATAATCAAAGTGGGGCTACACAATATATTAGGAACATTCAAAAATTTATTACTAAAGCCAACTTGTTACTCTGATGGCATATTGGTTTTATATTTTTTTGTTATTCGAATTGTGATTAAACTATGGCTTTGATGTTGCTTAAGGTTTTCGTTATTTTGTATTGTTTAATGAGCTACAGGGTGAGAAAATTGTTTATCCAAAAGGACTTTAGGTTAAGTGGCATTAACACTTTATTGTTTTAAGTGTTAAATTAGTTATTGAAGCTTTTAAATATTCATTAAGCTTTGTTTTCCTAAGTTAATTTTATATGCCGTTTACTAAAAAATATCACTAGATCGCTATTTTCGATATACAGGGAGTTATTGTTGCGTCGTTTTAGTTTATTTATCATGCTGGCTTTTCATTTTGTTTGGAGCAGCTCCGCTTTTTCTGCAGAATCTGACGATATTGCCATTTTTTATCCTGATGTGGCTGAGCCCTATAAATCCATCTATCAGGAAATAATCTCAGGTGCTGAGAATGCCAAAATTACTGATGATCAAAATAGCCAACTTATCGTTTTTACACTTGAAAAAGATTTTGACGCCTCCCGTATTACTCGTCAATTAAATAACAAAGGTATTAAAAAAGTTATTGTTTTGGGACGAGTGGGACTTAAGTTGGCAAGAGCATTGAAGGATGACTTTATTGTTATTTCAGGTGCTTTACCTATCACACCTAATACCATTTCAGGGATTAGTTTAATTACCGATCCCAAATATTTATTCAAATATTTAACTTTGGTTGCTCCTAAGGTTGACACGATACATGTTGCTTATAGCAAAGCAAATGATTGGTTAGTTAATTTAGCTAAGTCAGCAGCAATGGCGCAAGGTTTTAAACTTGATATGCGCAAAGTCGACTCAACTAAGCAAGCCATTGAGTATTATCAACAGTTGTTTACCCTAGGCTTATCTGAGAAAGATGCTATTTGGCTACCTATTGACCGAGTTTCTTCACAAGATAAAGTGACGTTACCATTTATATTAGAAAAGGCATGGGCTGAAGATATTGTTGTTTTTTCAAGTAAGCCTTCACATGCAAAACGAGGTGCACTTTTTTCTACATACCCTGACAATTATGGCCTTGGTCAACAACTTTATAAAATGATTCATGAGCATAATGGTGACATTGAAGCGAAACCGTTCTCAGCCTTAATATCGACATTATTGGCCGTAAACTTGCGAACAGCAGCTCATTTAGGCTTCAAGTATAGTAAAGAGCAGCAAAAAAACTTTCAACTAACTTTTCCAGAGTAGACATGCATGACAGTAATTAGGTCACTATTTAATTCCAAAGCTAGTTTTAAACAGCAATTATTAATGTTGTTTTTTGCCAGTCTTACTTGCTTAGCGATAACTACTTCAACTATTACGGCATGGCAAACCAGTATTGAGTTGAGAAAGTCTACAATAGAAACTGGTTTACAAATTTCTAATAATTTAGCTGATCGCCTTATTTTAGCGTTACTTACTGCCAGTAAAGAAAATGCTCATGGCGCCATTACTAATACACTAGGTTTTAAGTCTGTTGATAGTATTTCTGTCTACAAAGATGATGCAAGTTTGCTTGTTTATAACTCAAAAAATGAAAGTAAAGCCTCAGTTTTAGCCCCTAATATTGAATTAACGTCTTCACAGCTTTATCAAGAAACTGAATTGACATGGACATTTTTTGCGCCAGTTAAATACATAGAAGAAACTGACGATATGGAGCTATTAGAGCCTGCCGAGAATAGTCAAAAAGAACAAATTCTAGGTTATGTTCTAGTGAAATATAACAAACAAGCACTTCATGCTATTCAGCGCTCAATTGTGATTAATAACATTGTTATTGCTGGTGTTTTATCGCTATTACTTTTGCTATTGATGCTTTGGGTTTTGAATCGTTTAACTACGCCGCTATTGCGTTTGTCGCAAACTATGGCACAAGCAAGAGATTCAGGCCATTACACCAATGCTGACGTTTGTGGCCCTTTAGAAATTCGACAAATGGCCGGTATTTACAACCAAATGATGACAACATTAGGTAACCAAAACTTAGCGTTAGAAAAAAGCCATGACACTTTAGAAACCGAAGTTACCTCTCGAACAAAAGAACTTGTTGTTGCACGTGATGCAGCATTAACTGCTAGCCGGCTGAAGTCAGAATTTTTAGCGAACATAAGCCATGAATTACGTACGCCGCTACAAGCGATTATTGGTTATACCGATTTAGTGCGTGAAGATCTCGAGCTAGAATGCATGACTGCTCAAGCTGAAGATCTAAATAAAAGTATTCGCAGTGCTCATGTGTTGTTGGCATTGATCAATAACATACTTGATTTAGCAAAAATAGAAGCCGGTAAAATGGAATTGAATGTGAAGTCTGTTGATATAAAACAGTTAATTGACGAGACCATTGAAACCATAAAACCGATGGCAGATGCTAACGAAAATCAATTGTTGATAGAAAATACAATTGATCAGCGAATTTTAAATTTAGATCGACAAAAGGTTATGCAAATTTTGTTAAATTTACTGAGTAATGCTTGTAAATTTACTGCTAAAGGACGTATTACCTTTACCGTTTATAATGATGATAAGTTTCTCTATTTATCTATTGCCGATACCGGTGTTGGTATCCCCAAAGATAAATTAGAGTTTATCTTTGATAAATTCACTCAAATTGATGGCAGTCAAACGCGTAAGTTTGAAGGCACTGGTTTAGGTATGGCAATTACCCAAAAATTCTGCGCTCTTATGTTGGGTGAACTAACAATCGATAGTGAATTGACAGTTGGCACCACAGTAAAAGTGATAATTCCGATAAATTAGTGAATAATTATCTAATTTAAACAAATGTTTATATTGAAAAATATTGAAAAATATTGATGATTCACTACACTTAAGAATTAAATTTTTAAGTTTTTTAACCACTAACGTAGACAAGGTGTTTTGCATGCTATTAGCCCGTAAAGTTATCAATTGTTTAATTTTTTTAGCTTTGTCGAATAGTACTTTTGATGCTTTTGCTGATAATAACGATTTTGCTGAATTTGAAGAGTCACTAGCAGACTTTTACGGTGATGAAGAGTTTATTTCTTTAGCTACTGGTAGTAAAAAACTGATTAAAAAAGCTCCGTCTGTAGCATCTGTTATTACTGCAGAAGAAATTCGCAATATGGGAGCAAGAAATCTCTCTGAAGTATTAGATACTGTACCTGGGTTACATGTTTCAAAAAGTGGTCAGAACATGGCGCCAGAATTTTGGTTTCGCGGTATTTCAACCACGTTTACGCCACAAACGTTATTTATGGTTAATGGTACGTCAACGAAAAGTGTTGTACGGGGGGATAATCATACTATTTGGGGCGAATATCCAATTCATGCCATTGAACGGATTGAAATTATTCGCGGTCCTGGTTCAGCGCTGTATGGTGCTGATGCTTTTTCTGGTGTTATTAATATTATTACCAAAAAAGCTGATAAAGGCCGTGCTAATGAGATCGGCGCTAAGTTTGGACATTTTAATACCGTCAATGCTTGGCTTAATGGTCAATTTGAGATCGGCAGTTGGAGGTTTGCGGCAAATTTTGAGTATTTAGGTAGTGATGGTTATGAGGGAATGGTTGATGAAGATGCCCAAAGTGCTATAGATCAAGCATTTAAAGCTACTGGTGCACCGTTCGCCTCTTTGGCACCTGGTTATTTAAATGTCGGCTTTGATGCACTTGATATTTGGCTTTCCGCTGAGAATGACTTATTTAATATTGATATTGGCTTTCAAGAGAGAAGTGATGTTGGTACTGGTCAAGGGGCAACTGAAGTTTTAGATACCAATGGCCGGTTTGGTAGTTACAAAAAAATAGTAAGTGCGTCTTTAAAAGAGCAGAGCATTTCAAATCAATTATTTATTAGCGGTAAAGTTAGCTATTACGGTTCAAACCAAAAAATAGAAGAAGACTTACTTTTGTTTCCAAAAGGTGCATTTTCAGGGGCTTTCCCTGATGGTTTAATTGGTAACCCTGGTTGGGAAGAGGAAACGACACATATTGAGTTAAACGCTAGATATTCGGGGTTTGACAGTACAGAGATAAGTTTTGGTACTGGCTATGAGCGACAAAACCTTTATCAAGTGACAGAAAGTAAAAACTTCTATGCCGACTTTAGTCCAAGACCAAATGGTGTTGAAGATGTGTCTGATACTGGTGAAGTATTTATGCCTGAAGCTGACCGAGAAAGTTATTTTATATATGTCCAAGGGGTAATGCAGTTGGCACCTGATTGGGAGCTAACAGCAGGTGGACGATTTGATGACTACACCGATATTGGTTCTACAACTAACCCTAGGCTTGCGCTTGTTTGGTCGACAAGTTTAAATTTAACGACAAAATTTTTGTATGGACGAGCATTCAGAGCACCATCATTTGCTGAGTTATTGACTTTAAATAACCCTGTTGCCTTAGGGAACCCTAATTTAACCCCTGAAAATATTGATACAATAGAATTAGCGTTTAACTATCGTTACTCACCTGAACTTTCAATAGATTTTAATGTTTATCAATACGAAATCGAAGATTTAATTACTTTTGTACAAAATGCTAATAGTGTTACTGCGACTGCGCAAAACCAAGGTCAAAGAACCGGTCGCGGTTTTGAGGCGCATTTAATTTATCACTATCAAGAAAACCTAGTTTTTCATAGTAACTTTGCTTATGTAAAGGCTGAAGATGACATTGCCAAGAGTAACGTTGGAGAACACCCTAGTTTGCAAGCTTATGTGCGAGCTGAGTGGCAAATAAGTGAGCGGTTGAAGTTAAATAGCCAAGTCAGCTATATCGCAAACCGTTCAAGAGTACCTGGCGATGTACGTGCAGAGTTAGATGATTATACCTTGGTCAATGTGGCTGCTAACTATTCATTTCCTACCAATGGAGTGGTTGTAGAGCTTAATGTTGTGAATTTGTTTGATGATGATATTAGAGAGCCTAGTTCAGCCAATGTCACTGCAGGGCAAATTAATATACCAAACGACTTGCCTCAAGCTGATCGGAGTGTTTATTTGGCGGTTAGTAAAACCTTTTAACGGCATTTTTAGCTAGGTGACGTGATTTACTTGAAACAAAAATCAATAAAATTAAATTGAGCGAAATAAAACTTAGATAAAAAGCTATAACCTGAATCTTACCTATATAAAGTAAAGATTAGTTATAGCTTTTCTTTCCTTTTTAAGTACTTCCTTTTTAAGTGTTTTTTCAGCTAAGTTTTCAATTGTACTGGATAACTGAAATTAGCTGAAAGAGCTAACACCATTCTCTTTTTGCTGTGCCTGTATATGTCACTCTATCGCAGCGAATAGGTAAAAAACTACCTTCAGGATTTTCTTTTGCCTCGATATAACATGGCGGCATACCAGCCAAAACGAGTGGTGTTGTGAACAAATGAAATTCTTCAGGAGTGAAGCCTAAATCAGCACACAATGCACAATAAAGTGCGGCAACATTCATACTTAGCCCTTTTGACTTTTTCAAGTGCTGTGCAAGCTCTAGTGCTATTTTTATATGCTCTCCAGAGCTAAAGCCTAATTCATGGGCAAAATTGACGACATGCGGTATACGTTCATCTGAACTCGCTAACGGTCGTCCATACCCATATATCACCTTATGTTTTAAGAGCTCTTTAGCTGCAAAATCAGAAATTGAAATTCCTTGCTTTTGCGCATGTGCAGCACGTTGAAAGAAATCAATCCCAACTTTTAAAGGTTTGCCACCATAGATTGATGCTTCAAATACGGTTATGCCTATGCTTAATGCTAAAGAAACTGTGCTTCTTGAGGAGGCAGCAAGCGCGGTAATATGGTTGGGCCAAATGGCTTTATCAGGATAACTGGTGCTTACCCAAATAAAATTCAGCAGTTTTAATTCATTTTCGGTAAATTCTCGACCAGTGATACCAAAGGCAAATAATTCGATCCATTGACTGTTTTTAAGTTGATGGTGTAAATCTTTACCTCGGTAAACAACTCGCTCGCCTAAGAAACCTTTGCCCATTCTCGTAATGATAGTATCTTCGTGGTTTAGCTTTATTTGCTGGCTCATAAGTCGAATCCTTTTACAGTTGGTAAGCCCAGTGAGCCTGGGTCATCAGTTAATATGGTATTTTGTCCAAAGAATGGAAACTTCTTCCAGCCTAGTTGCTCTTGCTCCAA